>Ga0334901_1000116_pt1 | contig 128306 bp, 133 predicted proteins | sample GraSluR3_MG_3_FD_207216 | JGI IMG/M metagenome (GOLD analysis project Ga0334901, IMG submission 207216) | Sludge microbial communities from methane-producing bioreactor in Wageningen University, Netherlands - Granular Sludge_15_08-R3 | ecosystem: Engineered > Bioreactor > Anaerobic >... | reverse complement strand
TCGTGGAGTTACTTACAAACACGAATAAATCATTGCCACTTTAATCCTTGGCCTTATTTTTGTGACTTGGATTATTTTTTTGATTCTAAAATGTCTTTGATAGAAAAGTAGGACTTTCCTATCAAAAAAATAAAGAGTAGCGCAGAACTACTCTTTACTAGGGCTTTATATATTTGCTCGTTTTACGCTACAATCAGCGTGACATCTTTTTTGCTTCGAATGACAATAGACATCTTTGGAATGACATACAGGACAGGAATGTCGATCTTTGATGTTTTCCAACATATATTCTTTGCCACAATGATGACACTCAATTTTACATTCCATTATTTTGTAGTTTCCGCCACCAATACGAATGGCCTTTCCTTCTACAAGGGCTGACACAACCTTATTTCTGGCACTATCTATAATATTTTGAAATGTTTGACGTGATATTTGCATCATCGCAGCGGCTTCTTCTTGAGACATTTTTTCAATATCTTTAAGTCGCATCGCTTCAAGTTCTTCTAATTTCAAATTATATTCATCCACCATATCTAACTCTGCCGGTTTAAAAAACTTGCTTTCCGGAACATAACTAATTTTGCGACATTTAATCGGTCTTGGCATTTAAATCACTCCTTCTTAGGGTATTATATCATGGATTTTTTAAAAATCTATATAATCCCTACCGATTATCTAACATTTTGTAATTTCTCCGGTTCTGAAGGCAATCTCAAAAACATAAGAAGCCCAATAACAAATAATGGAACGATTGAGAGAATGGAATATCTTGCATTTCCTGTTATTGTCGTCGTAAAAGCCATTATAAAGGGCCCGATAATGGCCGCAAATTTTCCGAAGATATTGTAAAAGCCAAAGAACTCATTGGATTTATTTTTTGGAATAATTTTTGCATAATAGGAACGACTGAGTGCTTGAATTCCACCTTGAGCCGAACCAATAAGTCCACCAAGAATAAACACATGCCAAAGTTCCGTCATTAAATACGCAAAAATCGTTGTTCCTATATACGTCAGTATCGCAACGACTATCATCTTCTTTGCTGTAAAGCGCTTTGCTAATATACCATATAATAAAGCAAACGGAAAAGCAATAATGTTAATAATGAGTAAAATACCCAACAACATAAATGTGTCCGTCGAACTTAACCCTAAGGTTGATTGCGCATAAGGCACTGCCATTTTTATGATGGTATCGACGCCGTCTATATATAGGAAATATGCAATCAAAAAGCCAACAACCACTTTATATTGTCGAATATTTTTAAATGTCACAAATAACCGTTTAAAACTTTTTCGAATCGGATTTTTTTCAGGTTCAATAAAGTGTACTTGAGATACATTTTTAATCAAGGGCAATGTAAATAGTCCCCACCAAAGTGCTGTGATTATAAAACCTAGTTGGTAACCAATTTGTTTATCCATACCAAGAATAAAAACAGCAACTAAGGTTAAAACAAAGGGAATAACGCTTGCTATATACCCATAGGCAAATCCTTGAGATGAAATCCGATCCATCCGTTCGTCGTTTGTTACATCAACTAAAAAAGAATCATAAAAAACATTGGCACCTGAAAACCCTATTGCAGTAAGCACATAGGCAATTGCAAGAACAAACCATTGCCCGTCAGGTATGACAACCATTAAGCCCGTAACACAAATTCCTAGTAACGCGAAAAAGGTGAAGAATCTTTTCTTGACGTCTTTATAGTCAGCAATCGTTCCGAGAATCGGACTTAAAATTGCCACAATAATACTTGCTAATGTGTTAAAATATCCTAAGTCCATACTACTACCACGCTTCATCATACCAAAATATACCGGAAACAAGGCCGTTGTAATTGCTAAGGAGTATGCTGAGTTACCACAGTCATACATAATCCAACTTTTTTCAGTTTTCGTTAGCTTCATCATAATCCTCTCTTCCTCATACCTTTCATCGCATACTATGTGGGCTGCTTAGCATATGCTAAACAGCCCACATAATTATAATAGATTATTCTTCATCATTTTCACGTTCAGCTATAACTTTTTCCTGAACATCTCTTGGCGCTTCTTCATATCGATTAAAGGCTAATGTAAATACACCTCGACCTTGAGTCAAGGAACGAAGGTCTGTCGAGTATCCATACATTTCTCCCATCGGTACTTCTGCTTCGATTTCTTGCTTGCCTTTGACCGGATTCATTCCAAGTACTCTGCCACGACGTTTTGTTAGATCTCCCATGATGTCTCCCATATAATCATCCGGAATAAGCACTTTAACGGATGCAATCGGTTCAAGTAGCGTTGGATTTGCTTTTGCAATACCTTCTTTGTAAGCATTTTGCGTCGCTATCTTAAATGCCATCTCGGACGAATCAACCGGATGGTAAGATCCATCGACTAATGTTGCTTTTAGTCCCACGAAAGGATATCCAGCTAAAACACCTTTTCCAACAGAATCTTGCAAGCCCTTTTCTACAGCCGGAAAATAGTTCCTTGGTACGGATCCACCAAATATTTTTTCTTCAAAAACAAATGGCGTCTCTAAATCACCGGATGGTTCAAATTCAATGACAACATCACCATATTGACCATGACCACCGGATTGTTTCTTATGTCTACCTCGAACAGATACTTTCGCTTTGATTGTTTCACGATATGGAATTTTGGGTTTTAGTAAGTCCACAGACACTTTAAACTTTTCTTCTAATCGACTTGTAATAATCTCAAGGTGTTGTCCACCGACACCATATAATAACTCTTGATGATTTTCCGTGTCCATAATCACTTTAATCGTTGGGTCTTCTTCCATTAAACGATGTAAGCCGGATGCTATTTTATCTTCATCACCTTTGGTTTTTGGAACAATTGCACGATAAGCGAGAGATTCCGGAAAAGTGATTCCGGGTAATCTTACCGGTCGATTCGGATCACATAGTGTATCTCCGGTACTTACGTTATTCAACTTTGCAAAGGCTCCAATATCACCTGCATGAATTTCATCCACTTCAATTTGTTCTTTTCCTCTTAATACATAAATATGGGGAATTTTTTCAGTTTCATCCGTATTTGCATTCAATAAACTATCATCTTTACGAATAATTCCTGAGTAAACTCTAAATAATGACACTTTTCCAATATATGGGTCAATAATTGTTTTAAAAACAAGTGCCGAAGCAGGCTGATCTATTTCACAGATGACATGTATATCTTCCTCTTCATTGTCCGGATTAACGCCGAGAACTTCTGTATGTTCTTCCTTTGGCGCCGGCATATACTTATTAATTGAAGACATTAGTACCCCGACTCCCGTTGTATTCATTCCGGAGCCACATAAAACAGGCACAATAGATCCGTCTACAACACCATTATGAAGGGCTGTCTGAATTTCTTCTAGTGTAAACTCTTCACCAGCAAAATATTTTTCCATTAACTCTTCATCACTCTCGGCAACAGCTTCAAGTATCATCTCACGTACCGGTTCGATTTCCGCCATTAGTTCTTCCGGTATTTCACATGATTCGACATGGTCTTTTATAAACTTACGGCCTTCCATTTTAATAATGTTTACAAATCCGACAAAGTGATCTCCTTCACGTATCGGAACTTGAAACGGTGCAATGCATTTGCCAAAAGATGTCTGAAGCTGTTCAAGTATTTTGTGAAGATCTGCTTTGTCATCGTCCATATCGGTGACAAAAATCATTCTTGGGATTTCCATCTCATCTGCATGTTCCCATGCAATCTCAGTTCCGACTTCTGTTCCAGACCTTCCGGACACAACAATAATAGCGCTGTCGGCTACCCGAGTCGCTTCCTTTGCTTCTCCGACAAAATCAAAATATCCCGGAGTATCAAGAATATTTATTTTGCAGTCTTCCCATTCGAGTGGAATACATGACGTGTTGATAGAAAAACCTCGTTTGATCTCTTCTTTGTCAAAATCACTAATGGTATTACCATCAGTTACTTTACCTTGTCGCTTTGTTACATTTGCTACATGGGCCATGGCTTCAGCAAGTGTCGTCTTCCCTGCTCCACCATGTCCCAAAAGGACAATGTTACGGATTTGTTCGGATGAATAAATTTTCATAAGGATTCCCCCATTCGTAAGATTTTTGAACAAATTACTGTGCATTGTGTTTCGTTGATTTTTAACAAATTTTCTCGGTAATACTCTTAATATTCTACATAATGAATAGAATTCCTTCTTTTATATAATAGTCAAAATATTCTGATTTTCACTTTACCACACGAAATTGTTGACTTGCCTAATAAAAAAATGTAATATAGGATTAATGTTAGGCATAACGCAATGACGCAAAAATGAAAGGATTATTATGTTTTCAAAAATCGGGATATTAGGATTAGGATTAATTGGCGGTTCCCTCGCACGCGCTTTAAAAAAATATAATTACCCTGCTACTATTTATGGTTATAATCGGAATCAAGAAGCATTATCTCAAGCTTTAGATAGCGGTGCAATTGATGTTGCTGTCCACGACTGGAAAGAATTTAGTGACTGTGATCTTATCGTATTATGTTGTCCGGTAAATATTAACATTCAACTCTTTGAAGCAATACAACCTTTTCTAAAGGACAATGTTGTTATTAGTGATGTCGGTAGCACAAAAAATGATATCTATTCGGCATTATCCACATATGCGTTTAAGGGTTATTTTATTGGCGGCCATCCAATGGCAGGCTCAGAGCAATCCGGTTTTGATGCAACAAAAGCAGAATTATTCGAAAATGCATATTATGTATTAACCCCCCAACCTTCTACACCACCACAATATATCGAACAAATGGCTCAACTTGTAACATCAATACATGCCATCCCAACGATACTTGACCCAAAACGTCATGACTTTATTGTCGCTGCAATCAGTCACGTCCCCCATATATTAGCTTCGTCACTTGTGAATATGGTGGAATCTCTTGATACACCTGAAAAAGAAATGTATACATTAGCAGCTGGAGGCTTTAAAGACTTTACACGAATCGCTTCCTCTTCACCGGAGATGTGGCAACAGATATGTGTTGCCAACCAAGATGCCATTACACAGATTTTAGATTATTATATGGATCAACTTACAAACATTCGTGAACAAGTGACGGCTGAAAACAGTGGATATATCTATGATTTTTTTAATCAATCTAAACGATTTCGAAACACCTTCCAAAACAAAGCTCGAGGCAGTATTGATAAATCCCTCGCCCTTTTTGTTGATATTAATGATGAAGCCGGAGTTATCGCAGATATTGCGACACGTCTGAGTAAAAAAGAAATAAGCATAAAAAATATAGGTATTAATAACAATCGGGAAGATTTCGGAGGTGTGCTCGAAATCCTCTTCTATGATGAGGCCAGTTTAAATGAGGCCATTCATGTTATTGAAAATGCCAATTATAAAATAATAGAAAGTTAAGGTGAATCTTATGCAACTTAATCCAGTATCTAAATTAAGCGGTACCGTAAATGTTCCGGGAGATAAATCCATCTCTCACCGTTCTATTATGTTTGGTGCTTTAGCTAAAGGGACAACACAGGTTACCGGATTTCTCAACGGAGCCGATTGTCTATCAACGGCACACATATTCCAACAAATGGGTGTGCATATAAATTTTATAGACGAGACAACGTTTACCCTAGATGGTCTGGGACTACATGGACTTGTGCCTCCGACAACTATTCTTGATGTAGGTAATAGCGGAACAACGATGCGATTACTTTCCGGTATTCTTGCCGGCCAAAACTTTTCAAGCACCTTAACCGGAGATGCATCTATTCTGACACGACCCATGAATCGCGTTATTGATCCACTACAAGCGATGGGCGCAAGCATAAGGTCTAAAAACGAAAACGGATTGGCTCCATTACTGATTGAACCCAGTCAACTAAAAGGCATTACCTATCGTTCGAAAGTCGCAAGTGCTCAAGTTAAATCCTGTATTCTTTTAGCAACACTTTATGCCAATAGCGCCTCAACGATTATTGAGCCCAGTCTATCTAGAAATCATAGTGAGCTTATGCTAAAATCCTTAGGTGCAGATTTACATTCGGAAAATGCGCAAGTCACCATCCAACCAAATCCAATATTGGAGGCAACAAGTATCGATATTCCTGGAGATATTAGCTCTGCAGCATACTTTCTCGTTGCCGGATTAATCATACCCAATAGCGATATTCTATTAACAAATGTCGGCATTAATCCAACACGAGACGGCATTATCCGCGTCTTAAAAGATATGAATGGCTCTATCGAATACATTAATGAACGTACAATCAATGAGGAAAAACGCGCAGACATTCGTATTCGATCCAGTCGCTTGACGGCAACAACAATTTGTGGAGATATTATTCCCACCCTCATAGATGAAATTCCCGCCATAGCTATTGCAGCATGTTTTGCTGAAGGGACGACGATTATTAAAGATGCCGCAGAGCTCAAAGTTAAAGAAAGTAATCGTATTGACACAATGGTTACTGAACTTAAAAAAATGCACGCTTCTATTGAAGCAACAGATGATGGAATGATTATTGAAGGAACACATCGACTTTCTGGGGCTTCGTTAAAGAGCTATCATGATCATCGAATTGCCATGAGTTTATCGATTGCTGCTCTTGCTGCTTATGGCCCTTCAACGCTTCACGGAAGCCAATGTATTGATATCTCTTATCCGAGATTTTTTGATGATATTCAAGACTTGTGTACATAGAACACAAAATAGGGTAAAAATAAAGAGGCTTGATTATCAAGCCTCTTTTTCTTTATTCATCATTAACAACCCAAAATGCCGTTTCTCGAATTTTGATCCCTAGCATGGCTAGGTGGGTATCCGCACTACCACTTTTGCCGTCCATTTAAGGCATGACATCCATGATAAAATATAAGATTCCCGTATTCAATATGTAGGTTCAAAATATCGAGAGTATCGAACATCTCAGGTATCTTTTATATGCTTATTATACACCCGAAGACAGGTTTTTTCAACCGTTAACCCAGTTTATTCTTTGAGAACTTATCTAGAATCAATATTAGTACCATTCCAAGAAGAATAAAAACAAAGCTTAGAATATAATTCCCTTCGATTTTCCACGGTAATACAGCTGCTTCTTTGAGAATAATTGCCTTGTCCCCAATAAACTCCTGTTCTATAATCACCTTATAAGGCCAGATTCTTCGAAGACTTCCTAGCATCATTCCTGTCAAAAAAGCAAGTGTTCCTTTATGCCATCGATGAAGAATTCTCCGTAAAATTCTTGAAAATCCCATGATTCCAACAAGACATCCAAATCCAAACACCATTAAAATCAGAATACTATTCAAATGAAAAGGATCTTTAAGTATACCTGTAATGTAATGGTATTTTCCCATGATTAATAACAAAAAGGCTCCCGATATTCCCGGTAAAATCATCGCACTAATCGCAATAACACCTGCAAAAAAGATAAACCATAAATCTTCCGGTGTCTCTATCGGAACTAATCCAACGATAATAAAGGATGAGATTCCTCCAACGATAAAGGTGATTAAACGGGTTTTTTTCATTTCCCATTGTTTCCCAATGACAAATGCACTTGCAAGAATCAGTCCAAAAAAGAGACTCCATGTATATAGTTCATATGTCTCTAATACATAGTGCATCAGCTTAGCCATCGTGAAAATCGCAGTTAAAATACCAAAAAATAATGGTAGAATAAAGTTCCAGTGAATGCGACGAATGCCTTGAATAATCCTTCCTGCAAAAATATCTTTTAATACATCCATATTAACCGAATGAATCGCATCTAAAAATTCTTCATAAATGCCGGTAATTAAGGCAATACTTCCTCCGGAAACCCCGGGAATAATATCTGCCGCTCCCATAAAGAGCCCTTTAAAAAAAAGTAAAATTTTTGTCATTGTTGTTCCTCCAAAAGTCCTAAGTGATAACACGCTGTCAAAATACCACCTTCACTAATCGGAGGGGATACATATGATGCCACTTCCTTTGCTTCCTTAACCCCATTACCTACTGCTACAGAATTCTTAATATGTTCTAGCATATGCAAGTCATTGTAACTATCTCCGAATACATACACTTGATTCATTGATATGTCCAGATAATTGGCTAAAAACTGTATTCCTGATAATTTTGATATTCCTTTTGAGTATACTTCATACCCTTTTTTGCCCCAAGCATTAAAATCAAGTTTTTTAAAATCTAATTGTTTTAATCCATATTGACGAAAAATCATCATGCTTAAATAATCCCTCGGAATTGTATCTAATTTCTTAATCGGTGTTATTCCAACAACCGGTTCCTCACCTTCAAGAATATTCTCATTGCGAAACAATTCTTTTTGAACACGACCAAATAAATCTTTAATGTAAATGTTTTTTTCATCAATAGCAATCATCGGGAATGGAGTGCGAATAATTTTTTTAATCAAACGCCCGGATTCTTCCCGATCGATGGCTTGTTTAAAAATGTCTTTTCCTTGATATGTAACTAAATGGCCCCCAAAGCTTACCGCCGTATCTAAATCAAGTGTCTTCATGACATAAGCGATATGGGGAAAACTTCGGCCGGTCGCTAGTCCTACACAATAGCCTTTTTCTTTTAATGCCTGAATTGCGAAAAGAGTTTCTTTAGGTATCTTTGATTTAGGCGATCCATGATCAATAATTGTATCATCCACATCAAATAAAATTAACTTATTATCCATTCTATCTTCCTATCTAAAATATGTCATTATTTCAACAATACGGTTTTTTTGATAACTCAAAAGATGTATTCGTCGTTTTGCAACTTTTTTTATCTGTGTAATATATTTTTCCAATAATTGTATCTGTTCTATCTCTGGTACCTTCCTATTATAGAATGCTTTCTCTAAGGTTTCAAGGAAATCTTTGAATCCAACTTGGGAAAGGGGGATTTCCTCTTGAATTCGCTTAGCATATTCCCGTATTGTTTCGCCTTGTTGCTTTTCCAGTGTACATGCATTTAAATATAACAAAAGAATTTGATAGTCCAAATATATACGCTTAATATAATTCTTACGATTACTGTGGCGACGTTTAAATAGAATGCCGATTAAACTTAACATGATCAAAACTCCAATTGCTGATAGCCCCCAAAATAAAATATTGTCTCGGTTTACAATAGTCGTGTTTGCTGAAGCTGTATTCTCTTCTGCTTGACTTTCTAATGCTAGAGGATCGAAAAATGTGTAAAAGTTCTGTCCTGCTGTTGGTTCAAACTGGACCCAACCTACTCCTGGAAAGTAGCTTTCGACCCAAGCATGGGCATTATGATCATAAATGGTTTTTTCCTCCGGAATTTCACCATATGCATACATCAATGAATCGGGTATATCATCATAAGCTTCAATATTTAAAACATAACCGACCACAAATCTAGACGGAATTCCTACACTTCGCATCATCAAAACCATTGAAGATGCAAATTGTTGGCAAAAACCTTCTTGAGTTTCAAATAAAAAGGCTTGAATCATATCATCGGTAGAACCATACTCCGGTGCTTCATTATATATATATTCTGATGATAGATATGCTTCTATACGCCGGCCTTTTTCATAATCCGTGCTTGCTCCTTCCGTAACCTCTTGAGCAAGTTCTTGAAGACGGTCAAACCCGTCCGGAATCTGCATAAAGCCCTCAATAGATTCGCCATTACTATTTTGTTCAATTGCTTCTTGCCATGCAATGGTTCCATAACGTGGAATAACTGCATCAATCGTATAGTGAAATCCTCTTTCTAAAATTCCGTTTTCGGCGGCTAAGGATCGCATCTCCTCCGAAATATTAATCGCATCGTTATGCGGACTCATTAAAAGTCGATTCGTTATAATATTCTCATATATAATCTCCACAGTTTCTCGCTCATATAGAGATTCATCATATTCTATTGACGTAGCTAGCATTTCATCCGTTGACCGAAGCCAAACCCCTTCTTCATAAGTATCATAGACGTCGGTAACATAGTACTTTAACGTATCCGCATCAACAGAAAAAACAGCTATGCCTTCATGTTCAAAAGAAGACTGTACCTGATATGATCCATCCGAAATATCTTGAACAACTGATCTTTCATATTCTCTTGCTTCCTCGTTATATTCGAAATCATTGGTACTTTCTGTAGACGATTGTATCTTTTTTTCAAAAGGATTTGGCCGATAATGATTAAAGAACATTCCAAATCCAACGATTCCGACAGCAAAGATTATACCCATTCCATAAAATGTATACCTCTGTCTTCGCCGTATATCTGTAACATTTCTAGAGGAATATACCGCAAAGTAATATATCACAACGCTCATTAAAAAAAATAAAAAGGCCCGATGATCTTTTGGCGTTGTTAGTGTATCTGATAAAAAAGCTGCAATCACAAAGATAAAACCAACGATTATTGGCATCCATTGTAATTTTTTTCGGCGATAAAAAAAATGATAAACGTAAAATAGTAATAGGCTTATAAAAGCAATCAATACGGCTTGGTATCCATGACTAATGTAATAGCCGTCAAGTATCACCGAGTAATAATAGGTATTAATAAAATCTTGAATGGGATTCATGAATACGTCAAGATTTTCATTTCGATAATAATATATGGCCACACCCACTCCGGTACTCATTAGAACCACCACAAACACAATAACCCATTTCTTATATTTGTTGATAATACTATACAGAATAAAAACCCCAAAAACAATAAAAAACAGCTCGATTTCACCCATATAATAGCCAAAGGCTCCAGAAATAACCCCAATAATACCAAAAACAATGATAAAAAGTATACTCACTAGGACACCTCCAGTCTTACAGCCCCATCATCCATTCTTAAATAGTAGATCGGTATATTCGATGTATTAAGAACAAGCATCAGGCCTTCATCCGTTGCTTTTTTTAAGTCATCTAGCTGTATACTTGATGAATGAACAAGTACTACTGTAATTTCAAAATTACGGGACTTTAATTGAACCAGCAAGTCAACAAACTCCGCTTGAATCTGTTGTGTTGCAAAAATCAAATGGCTCGACTCCTTTTCAAGAAGCAATACTTTATTAATCATCTTCGTATAATTGTTCTCATGATAGAAAGTCATATGTGCAAAGGCATCATAAAAAATATTAAAGGCAGACATTTCTTTCCCGCTAATATTTTGAATACCATGATAGTCATAATAAAGCTTCAATTCTACCCGATCATTTAGCAAATAATGCACTAAAGAAATACAGCCTTCCACCATATAATCTTCATAAATAATGCGGTGATCTGTTGACAAATCTAAATCATACGTATCTAAAAAAAGATATGTCGTATTTGTTACATGGCCCATATATTCTTTTGAAATCCATGTATTCTTCTTAGCGCTTAATTTCCAATGAATCTTATTTAGCGAATCTCCAGGTTGATATTTCCTTACATCTGTAAAGACTGTTGAACTTCCAAAATCATGGCCAACAATTGTTTCGGCCGTCTCGCTCATGACTTGCCGCATGACATCGGATTTGAATTCATGTAAATTCGGATAGACAAGAATCTTGTGTTGCTCAATGTCTTTATAATGAATCAAAAAAAATCCAAAAAAATCCTGCATCTTAATGTAATCAACTCCTACAGAATAGTTGCCTCGATAAAAACAAGTCAAATTCTTGAGAAGATCACGTTGAGATTTAGGATATAAAACCAACCACGCGTTTTTTTTATCTTCTTCAAGATGAAACAGTTCCTTTGAAGATAGATAATGTATGGTCATCGGCGCTAATATGAAAGGAGTTGCGTTATGCAGACTCAATCGATAGGTTACTGTATCACCTTTTGATACAAAACGTTGATCTACGTCATGCGTTAAGCGAAAAACGGTATAGGTAAACCCAAGATGAACAAGACTTATGATGGGAAGCATCAAAAGACTATAAAATAAAACGCTCGAAATATAACCGGGATATACCCGGTTAAAAACGATACTATAGATTAATACAACAACATATATTCCCCACGTTTTAAGCAATAAACTCACCTGCCGGAACATCAACTTTTTTTAATATTTGTTCAAGTATATCTTCACTTGATTGGTTTTCATATTTCATTTCCGGTTTGATCATCATTCGATGAGCACAAACCGGTACAAATAAGTTTTTAACATCATCCGGAATCACATAATCCCGTCCGGAGAAATATGCTTTTGCTTTAGCCATTCGGCTCAAAAACAAGCTTCCACGGGGGCTAACACCTAACAAGGTTTGCTTAGATTCTCTCGTTTCTCTGACAAGACTTAATATATATCTCTGAATACTTGGATCCATTGTAACGGACAAAATGGCTTGCTGGATTTCATGAACTTCGTCTAAGGAAATTACCGGTTGCAAGTCTTTAAGGGGATGGTCATCTTTGAATCGTTCCATAATAAGCAGTTCTTCTTCAAAGTCTGGATATCCGATATGCATTTTTATAATAAACCGGTCCATTTGTGCTTCCGGTAAAGGGTAAGTTCCTAAATATTCAACCGGATTTTGCGTAGCAATGACCATAAAGGGATCCGGTAAATCATAATGTTTTCCATCAACCGTTACATGATGCTCTTCCATGGCTTCTAAAAGTCCTGATTGTGTCTTGGGCGGTGTACGATTAATTTCATCTGCCAAAAATATATTGGCCATAATTGTACCTTCATGATATTCAAACCGTTCATGTTTTGGATTATACATGGTAAAACCTGTAATATCTGACGGCATAACATCCGGCGTACATGATATTCGATTAAATTGTCCTCCAATCGATTTTGCCAACGCCAGCGCTAATGTTGTCTTTCCGGTTCCCGGAACATCCTCAATCAACACATGACCATTACACATAAAAGCCAAGGTAATCAATTCAATAACATCATCTTTGCCAACAATGACTTTGCCCATATTATCCATTAAACGCTTAATCCGTTCTCTCAAGTGTTTTTCTCCTTCCTATTTTGCTTTTTTATGCGATAATCGATGATTGATGTTACGATAAAACTAATAACCAATAAACTTATTGCCAACATCATCCACGTCGAGTTGTTCTCAATCGGACAGACCCCTTCCGGAAATCCTCGCTGATCATACCAATTCTTAAACATCACTCCTGCAGCAAATACGATACTAAAAATAAATAGAATATCTGAAATCTTTTTGATTTTTTCCGGCTTCATTTTATACCTCCAAATAATGTCAGGTTCTAAAGCAACTTCCGCCTATGAATTCACGCAACAATGAATTTTGTGGAATATGTTCACTAGTAACGCCTAGAATATAATCTAAAAACTTGATAAGGCGTTTTGCTTCAATATGTTCAGGACAAGTGTCCGGGATACTATATAACAAAGGATCTGCATATTGCTTTAATACAGCAATTTCATATATTAATGCTGAATTAAACATCACATCTGCCTTCTCTTGAAATGGGAAAATATATTGTTCTTCGCCCCTTCTTACCGATCCCCACATTTTTATCGTTTGCCGTGCTGAGACACCACGATATTGGTAATCTCTTACTATACGTCGGATCAATCGACCATCTGTCGTTGGAATTCGATTATGATAATCTAAATTCAATTGTGTCATTGCACTAATATAAATCTTATATTTGTTCTCATCCGGCAAGTCATATGACAACATGTCGTTGAGTCCATGAATGCCTTCAACAACTAAAATTCCATTTTCTCCCAACTGAATGGGATTCTCACGATATTCACGTTTTCCGGATATAAAATTATAATAGGGAATATCCACGGCTTCATTATCAAGTAATTGTAACATGTTTTGATTAAATAATTGTCGATCGATGGCATCAATCGTTTCATAATTAAAGTTACCAAATTCATCGAGTGGTGTTTTTTCCCTGTTTACAAAATAATTATCTAATGAAATGGTCTTGGGATTCATGCCATATGCTCGGAGTTGTATTCCCAAGCGATGTGCAAAGGTTGTCTTACCTGACGATGAAGGTCCGGCAATGAAAATAAAGCGTTTTTTTTGTTGATTATTCACGATATCATCGGCAATCGAAGCTATCCGTTTTTCCATTAAGGCTTCTGCTACTAATAACAAATCATTCATATCACCTGCAGCAATAAGCTCATTTAATTCACCAATCGTTGTTACATTCATTAACTCCGCCCAACGTGATGTTTCTTTTTGTGTATCAAATAACAATAAAGCCGGTTTAAACTGTGCAACTTTTTTAGGTTCTGCTTTTGAAACATACTGGACCATTACCCCTTCATCATGTGCATGCAGGTTAAACATTCCAATGCTTCCATAGGAAGGAACCATGTATCCATAATAATAATCGTAAAATCCATCAAGTTCATATATATTGGTATTTGAAACACTACGGTATTTTAATAAACAAACTTTATCCTTCATTCCCTGCTTTTGAAATATTTTAATAGCCTTGCTCGTTGTTACTGTACTTTTATATATAACCGCATCTTGATTTACATATTCTTTCATGCGACTTTCAATCGCTTTTATAATTGCGTCATTCAATGGTTTTTCTTGATTATTCAAAACTTCACAATATAATCCTCGATTAATCGTAAACTGAACACGTACATCCACATTATTCATTCCATACCCTTGATAGATATCCCTTAAGGATTTGATGAATAAGAGGGTCAAAGAACGTTGATATGTACGATATCCGTCTTTATCTGTTAAATCTAAAAATTCCACTTCACAGTCTGACTTAACCCGCTTATATATCTCTTTTAGCTTACCATTAACTATCGCAAGTGTGATTGGTGCTTCAAAATCATCTTGTACCTTTTTTGCAACTTCTTTTAAAGGTGTTCCTTTTTCAACTTCAATTGTCGTATTATTATGTTTAAGTATTATTTTTACAACCAACGCATATACCTCCGATTTAATATATTCTTGTGTCCTATACCATACGAATAGGATCAAAAAAGTCTTCATGTTGATAGACTTTTATGTTTTTCTTAAATGCTTGTGTGAGAATGTTCTCAAATAATTGCCGACAGATAATCTCTGTCCCAAAATGCCCTGCATCAATAACCGGTATGCCAAAATCCATAGCTTTTACTGCATCATGATATTTTACATCCCCAGTAATATATGCATCGATTCCTTTTTCAATAGCCATATCAAATAAACTCATGCCACTTCCGGAACATACCCCAATTCGTTCAATTGAAGCATCTATGCTTCCTACATATCGTATATTTTTCAAATTTAAACGATCGCGGATTTGAATAATTAATTGGCTAAATGACTGTGGCTCTATATCACAGATTCGAATAAGCTCCATATCTTCTGAATTGGTTTTTTTATTGGGTTTGAGACCAAGTATTTTACACAAATAATCATTCAACCCTCCATCCGCCTTATCAAGATTTGTATGGGCCACATATAAACTTATATCTTCTTTAATCAATCGAATAACTTTTCTACTGATGCTATCATCTTGAGTAATGCTTTTGAGTGGCGAAAAAATGAGTGGATGATGGACAACAATAAGTTCACACCCTTTGCTAATTGCTTCTTCAATTAAGGAATCCGTAACTTCAAGACCTACGATAACCTTTCTTACTTGCTGCCGGGAATCACCAACAAGTAATCCAACATTATCATACGCTTCGGCTAATGCGCGAGGAGCTACTTTTTCAATACTCTCCATAATATCCTTTACTTTTATTGCATCCATTTAATCACCTTTTTTCGAATAGCAATATCATGCTCTAATTCAGCAATTCGATTAATAATACCTTTTTCTTTTAAAATAGTAATCAATTGTGTGTCTCTCGTATTTTTCATCTCAAGTTGTTCCATTAGCAGAGGATGTTTTTTGGTCACTAAGCACTTTCCATAGATAAAATAAAGTGGATTTTCATTTGGTGAATAGGGTAAATAAGCCACCTCTTTTGTGTCTGTTATAGCGATAATCAGAGTATAGTAGTGACCGTCTTCATAGATCATATCTTCATCAATAATAGCAACCCCAAGTTCCAAAAGTGTCTTGCGCACAATTTCAATATCTTTGTGTGGCGATATAATCCAACGTTTATATGTGTGTAATTTGTCTTTTGATTCTCTTAATATTTGATCAATTAAACGTCCGCCCATTCCGCATATGATCACACAATCAACTTCACCTTCATCTAAAGTCATAAGCCCATTACTGAGTCTTACTTCAACTTTATCTTCTTGATGGTATGCTGCGATATTATTTTTAGCTTTTTCTAAAGGTCCAAAATTAATATCCATGGCAATGACTTTAGGCGATATATTGTTTTGGGCCAAATAAATCGGAATGTAGCCATGATCTGTCCCAATATCAGCAACACGGTCGCCCGGTTGAACATATGACGCAATCCATTCTAAACGTTTTGAAATCTCCATGTTATTCCCCACTTTCAATAAAACCATGAATAATAGTCATCATTCATGGTTTTATGCATACTTATTCTAGATAATCTTTCAATTTTCGACTTCGACTAGGATGTCTAAGCTTTCGTAGTGCCTTGGCTTCAATTTGACGAATACGTTCACGGGTTACATTAAATTCCTTGCCCACTTCTTCAAGCGTTCTGGCGCGTCCGTCATCAAGACCAAAACGTAGACGCAAAACTTTTTGCTCACGTTCTGTGAGTGTATCTAAAACTTCAACAAGCTGTTCTTTAAGTAATGTAAATGCGGCGGCTTCCGCAGGAACAGGAACATTATCATCTTGTATAAAGTCACCTAAATGCGAGTCTTCTTCTTCTCCGATGGGTGTCTCCAATGACACCGGTTCTTGTGAAATCTTCAAAATCTCTCTTACCTTATCAACAGGCATGTCAAGTTCTTCTGCAATTTCTTCCGGTACAGGATCTCGTCCAAGTTCCTGTAAAAGTTGACGTGATACGCGAATAAGTTTATTAATCGTCTCAACCATATGAACCGGAATACGTATCGTTCTTGCCTGGTCAGCTATGGCACGGGTAATCGCTTGTCGAATCCACCATGTAGCATAGGTACTAAATTTAAACCCTTTATTATAATCAAATTTTTCAACGGCTTTAATAAGACCTAAATTTCCTTCTTGAATTAAATCTAAAAACAACATACCTCGACCAACATAACGCTTTGCAATACTTACCACAAGACGCAAATTCGCTTCAGCTAGACGTTGTTTGGCAATTTCGTCGCCTGCTTCCATACGTTTTGCCAAGGCAATCTCTTCTTCTCCTGTAAGCAAAGGAACTTTCCCGATTTCTTTTAAATACATACGAACGGGGTCATCGATATTTATCCCTTCAGGTAAGGACAAATCTAATTCCTTTTCTTCTTCTTCCTCGTCATCTTCTACCTCACCTAATACATCAACACCACTTTTTTCTAGAACCTCATAAATCACTTCAATTTTGTCAGGTTCCAACTCTTCATCTTTAAATCTGGACTCAATCTCTTTATATTCTAAAACGTTCTTCTTTGTTTTAGCTATGGTGACCAATTCTAAGATTTTTGCTTCAAAACTTTTTACATTTTCTTCTGCTGCCATTTTTTTCAATCCCTTCTATCGATTTCATCTAGGTGAAGATAAAAATTAAGTAACGCCTTTTTTTCTTGAATTAATGTCATTAATCCAGACGGATCATTTACATTCATGCGTTTTTGTTCCAGATAATCACCTTTGATATTTCTTATGGTGTCATTTAACAATTTTTCAAGTTGCTGCTGATTTTCGACTTTTAACTCTTCACTGAAAATATTTGCAATCATTTTTTGATCTTCAATTTGCGTGAAACGTCGCATAATATCTGCAGGTTCAATTTCTTGTTTTGTTTTATATATATCAAACACAATATAGGCTACTTTTTGTAACGTATCATGTGTGAAATACTCCGGTTGAATAATGTCTTTTACAACATTATAAATTTTATAATTTGATACGAGAATGGCTAAAAGCTGCTTTTGAGCAAGTACCGTACCTTCTTCTCGTTTTTTGTGTGAATTGCCTCCCATGTCTCTCGACATCGTTTGCGGTGTTCGTTGAGCAATCCCAACATTATTGCCATGTTTGGCCAAAAGTTCATACAATCCACTTTTTGACATATTATATTGGGACACAATGGCTTCTAAATAATTGTCACGTTCAATCTTTCCTTCAATCGATAATAGTTTTTTGGCTACTTCTTCACTAAAGCGCGTTCGATATTCCGGATCAGTAAGGTCAAAACGTTTACTTAATTGTTTAATCTCAAACATAAAACTCGCTGTGGCATTGTGTAACAAGGTTTTAAACGCTTCAACACCTTGCTTTTGTATAAACTCATCCGGATCTTTTGTCGACTCCATGTTCAAGACTCGAACAATTAGTCCTGCCGACTTCAGAATTGGAATAGATCGAAGTGTTGCGTTAACGCCTGCTCCATCACTATCAAATGCAATGACAACTTCATCCACATACCGTTTAATCAATTGTCCATGACCGCTTGTAAACGCTGTACCTAATGATGCAATCGCATTGTCAAAACCAGCTTGGTGTAAAGCAATCACATCCATATAGCCTTCAACAACAATCATAAAAGACTCTCTTGACTTACGTGCAATATTGAGTCCATATAGGTTTCGACTTTTATCAAAAAGCTTCGTTTCCGGTGAATTCAAATATTTAGGTTGTCCCTCGCCAAGAACTCTGCCACCGAAAGCTATTACTTTACCATGCACATCAAAAATAGGAAACATTACACGATTAAAAAAACGATCATAATATTCCCCTTTGTGTTTCTTATCTTCTAGCAACAAGCCACAATCAAATAATTCTTGATCCAAAAACCCTTGTTTTTGTAAATGTTTATATAAATCATCACGAAACTGTGTCGCATAACCAAGCCCAAATTGTTTCATAATATCTGCACTTAATTTTCTTTCTTGAAAATAGACTAATGCTCGTTTTCCCACGTCTTTACGTAATAAGGTATAATAGTATCTCGCAGCCAACCGATTCGCATCGTATAAACGTTGTTTATAGTTGATGGCTTTTTTGACTTCTTCTGATACTTCAGGCTCAGGCAGCTCAATATGTGCCCGTTCCGCTAAATACTTTACTGATTCAACAAAGGAATAGTTTTCGTAAGCCATAATAAAACTAAATACATTGCCGCCCGCACCACATCCGAAGCAATAGTACATCTGTTTATCTTTACTTACAGAAAATGAGGGTGTTTTTTCATTATGAAAAGGACATAATCCAAAGTGAGAACTCCCTTTTTTTTGAAGGTGCACATAAGAACCTATGACATCAATAACATCATTATGTAATCGTACCTCTTCAATTATTTCATCCGGATAAAACATAGCCTTTCATTCTCCGTTCTTCTATTCAACATTTTATCACAATTCTTTCCAGGAAGACGGAACAAATAAATCCATAAATTTTCGGATGGCATAGCGATCCGTCATTCCTGCTATATAATCACTTACAACACGCTCAACTAGTTCTCCTTCATCAATCATCACAAGAAACTCCGGAGGCAACAAATGTGTATGTTCCTTAAAATATAAGAAAAGTTGCGTCAACATATTCTGCGCTTTTTCTTCATGTTCTTTCGCTTTTGAATCAATATATACATTTTCAAACATAAATTGTCGCATACCGGTCATGGCAGTCATAATATGTTGACTCATTATAATGGCATCTTGATCCATGCTATTTGTCACAATATCATGCACCATAATGCTAATACGTTCTTTAGAGGTTAATCCAAGAACATCCGTATATTCTTTTGGCAAATCTTTTTCACTTAATATATGCCCTCGAATTGCATCATCGATATCATGATTAATATAAGCAATTTTATCAGATAAACGAACAATAGCGCCTTCTAATGTTGAGGGTCTTCCTTTTGTCGGATGATTTAAAATTCCATCACGTACTTCCCATGTCAGATTTAAACCCTTGCCCTTATTTTCAAGTATTTCAACGACACGAATACTTTGTTGATAGTGTTTAAAGCCTAACTCAGAAACACCATTCAAGGCATATTCTCCTGCATGACCAAAGGGTGTGTGACCTAAATCATGTGCCAATGCGATCGCTTCTGTTAAGTCTTCATTTAAGCGTAAGGCCCGTGCAATGGTTCGCGCAATTTGGGATACTTCTAAGGTATGCGTTAATCTCGTACGATAATGATCACCTTCCGGCGCAATAAAAACCTGTGTTTTATGCTTTAATCGTCGAAATGATTTTGAGTGTAGTATACGATCTCTGTCACGTTGGTAATCCGTTCGTATATCACATTGGGTCTCTTCAACTTCCCGTCCTCGGCTGTTTCGACTAAATGAAGAATATGGGCTTAATATTTCAAATTCGCGTTCTTCTTGTAATTCTCGTAAATTCATAACAACCTCCTAGCTGAGATCTCCATTCACAAAAACCGTTAATACATACTCCTATATATACAACAAAAACCACGAATTTCCTTTTTTTTCAACAATATTCCTTTATTTTGCTTGATCGACTTTTGTCGGATTACTGTCTGCAGCTAAGGTAGCTAGTTCATCACATCGTTCATTTTCAACATGGCCATCATGACCCTTAACCCATATAAACTCAACTTGATGGGGTTTGATAACCTCAACCAGTTGTTCCCATAAATCTTGATTTTTAACAGCTTCTTTTTTCTTTCCTCTTCTCCAATTGTTCTTAATCCAGTTGTTTAGCCAACCTTCGGTGAATGCCTTAACAATATACTGAGAATCCGTGTGTACGCGAATGTTACATGGAGATTTCAATGCTTTTATTGCAACTAATACACCCATCAGTTCCATTCGGTTATTGGTTGTATTTAAATATCCATCACTTAATTCTTTGATGTGCTCTGTTCCATCAGCATCTTTGTATTTAAGGACAGCACCATATCCTCCCGGACCATCTGGATTTCCCCGGCATGCACCATCAGTAAAAATATCTATAGTCTTCATAATATTTCCTACGCCTTTCCTTTAAAACAAGCTCATCTGGTTCGTTTCTGGAAGTCCTTTTAATATTTCTTCATTCTTTAATAATTCAATTAATGATTTTCCAGTTTTCGTCCGTAATCGAAAATCTTCGATTGATAAGAACTCTCCACCTTCTCGTCCGGCAACAATACCTTCAGCAGCTTTTTCCCCCATTCCATTTATTGAAGCTAGCGATGGCATGATTTTGCCATCAATAATTCGAAAACGTTTTGCTTCCACTTGAAAAAGATCAATGGGTAAAAACTCAAATCCTCTTGCATACATCTCTTGAACAATGCGCATATCTTTGATCATATCTTTTTCTTTTTTTGTTAAATCATTAAAACGATTCTTAAAATCCTGAATATGTGCATCCAGTGCGCTCTTTCCTTTACACATGAGCCCATAATCGAAATTTGACGCCCGAATACTAAAGAAGGCGGTGTAATATTCTAGCGGATAATAGACTTTAAAATATGCGATACGATAGGCCATCATGACATAAGCGGCTGCATGAGCTTTAGGAAACATATACTTAATCTGTTTACAGGACCAAATATACCAGTCGGGCACATCATATTTTCGCATTTCTGCTTCCCACTCATCACGAAGCCCTTTTCCTTTACGTACACTTTCCATGATTGTAAAGGATAATTCTTTATCTAATCCTTGATTAATCAAATAGGTCATAATGTCATCACGAGTTGAAATTACCGTTGAAATAATCGCCTTTCCTTCTTGTACAAGTTGTTGTGCATTATTTGTCCACACATCTGTTCCATGGGACAATCCGGATATTCGTATCAAATCGGAAAAAGTTGATGGCTTTGTTTCAATCAACATTTGCATAACAAAATCAGTTCCAAACTCAGGTATTCCTAATGACCCCAACATAATTCCACCAATATCTTCGGACTTAACTCCCAGTTCTTTACCTGACCTGAATAAGGACATGACTTTAGGCTCGTCGAGGGGAATTTTTGTTGCATCAAGGCCTGTCATATCTTCTAAAAATCGAATCATCGTCGGATCATCATGTCCAAGAATATCTAACTTTAGCAGATTATGGTCAATGGAATGATAATCAAAATGGGTGGTTATGACGGACGAGGTTTGATCATTTGCCGGTTTCTGTATCGGCGTAAAGGTATATATCTCTTGATCTTTCGGCACAACGATGATTCCACCGGGATGTTGTCCAGTTGTCCTTCGAACGCCGACACAACCTTGAATAATTCGATTAATCTCAGCTTCCTTCACTTGAATCTCGCGTTCATCAAAATAATTTTTAACAAACCCATAGGCTGTTTTATCTGCCAATGTTCCTATCGTTCCCGCTTTAAAAACGTGCCCTTCGCCAAATAAGACTTCGGTATATTTATGTGCTTTTGCCTGATATTCACCGGAGAAGTTCAAGTCAATGTCCGGCTCTTTGTTGCCTTTAAAACCTAAGAAGGTTTCAAAAGGAATATCATGGCCTTCTTTTAATAGTTTCTCACCACACTTGGGGCATGTTTTATCCGGCATATCCACACCGGAACTACCGGCATATTTTTTCACTTCCGGCGACTCAAAATCACTGTACTGACATGATTCACAAACATAATGAGGGGACAAAGGATTTACTTCCGTAATACCTGACATTGTTGCAACAAAAGAGGAACCGACAGACCCTCTTGATCCCACCAGATATCCATCATCGTTGGATTTTTTCACTAATTTTTGTGCAATGATATACATGACAGCAAAACCATTGCTGATAATTGAGTTCAACTCGCGGTCCAAGCGTTCTTGGACAATCTCAGGTAAGGGATCACCATAAATAGATTTTGCCTTCATATAACACATATCTTCAAGTTCTTTTTCAGAACCTTCGATAACCGGTGGATATTTATCACGTTCAACCGGTTCAATATATTCTAAGGAATCCGCAATAAGGTTTGTATTTGTTACTACAACTTCAAAGGCCTTTTCTTCTCCTAAGTAATCAAACTCATTTAACATCTCATTGGTTGTCCTAAAGTAAAGTGGCGGTTGATTGTCGGCATCTTTGAATCCTTTGCCTGCCATAAGAATACGTCGATATACCTCATCTTCCGGATTAAGAAAATGAACATCGCATGTTGCAACGACTAACTTGTTGTATTCTTCTCCCAACTCACAAATACGTCGATTCACTTCCTCAATTTCTTTAAAATCATTTACCTTCCCATTTTCAACCATAAATGCGTTATTGCCGGTGGGTTGAATCTCAAGGTAATCATAATAGTCGATAATTCGCTTTATCGCCTCATCTGAACGTCCTTCGAGTACAAGCGGGTATAATTCCCCTGCTTCGCATGCCGAACCTAATACAAGGCCCTCACGATGCTCATTTAGCATACTCTTTGTGATTACCGGACGTTTAAAGAATGTTTCTGTATGTGACTTGGAAATTAATTTATACAGATTTCGCAAACCTTCACGGTTTTTACACAGTATAATGGCGTGGGATGGCCGAAGTTTTTTATAACTCGCTTGATGATTTTTTTCAAACACTGAAAAATCGTTCAGCTTTTCAACGCCTTTGTTGCGCAAAATCTCAATGAGCTTAAGAAAAATACCTGCCGTGGCTTCTGCATCATAAACTGCTCGGTGATGTTGAACTAAGCGCACGTCAAGAGCTTCAGCTAATGTATTTAAACGATAATTTTTTAGATCAGGAAATAGACGACGTGCTATTTCTAAGGTATCAATATAGGTAAACTGGTCTTCAATGTCCATTTTGCCCATAGCATGAATAATGAAACTCATGTCAAAGTCGGCGTTTTGAGCAATTAGTATGCCTCCTTCACAAAATTCAATGAACTTGGGCAAAACAACTTCAATCGGCGGAGCATCTTTGACCGTTTCATTTGTTATATGGGTGAGTTCTTGAATAAATTGTGGTATAGATACACCCGGATTCACAAATTCCGAAAAGCGATCGATAATTTTTCCATTTTTAATTTTCACAGCACCGATTTCAGTAAACCGATCTTTATGTGCACGTAAACCGGTTGTCTCAATATCAAAAACAATAAGCGTATCTTCAAAGGTGCGTTCATCAAGATGGTAACCCACCGGTTTTTGATCATCTGCCAAATAAGCTTCCACTCCATATAAAATCTTAATGTTATCATCATGCACACAGTGAAATGCATCCGGATAGCCCTGGACACCACCATGGTCTGTTATGGCTACGGCCTTATGTCCCCAGGCAATCGCTTGGTTAATACCATCCTTAACACTCATCACCCCATCCATATCACTCATTTGTGTATGCAAGTGGAGTTCCACGCGTTTTTCTTTGGCATTGTCCTTGCGTTGTATTTTCAAGTTCGCTTCAATGGTTTCAATGGTATTGACAAAAAATACGCGCGCTCGATCATAATCGTCATATTTATAGGTGCCCCGTATACGAAGTGTCTTTCCTTTTTTAACGTTTTCTTCAACGCGAGGATAATCTTCTTTTTCAACAAAGGCTTTTGCTGTAATCGAATCTGTAAAATCGGTCACATCAAATTTCATAATCATCTTACCGCCACGCAATTCACGTGCATCCGGTTTGCTGATGACTTGAACATCAATGTTGGCATAGCTTGTATCTTCATCAAAATTCTTGAGTCTTAATACTTCTCCGGTAATGGGTTTTTTACCCATAACAAGATTTTCATAAGTCTCTCGGGTTATATCTTCTTCCTGAATCACGACTTTTTCTTCAATATGTAAATGTCGGTCACGCTTTTTAAGAAGATTTTTCTGTTCTATATCACGATGGCGTATAAATTCTTGATACATATGACTATTTACATCATCTTCAAGAATTTCAATATCAATCTCAATATCAAATTTTTGTTTAAACAATTGAATGATTTTTTGATCAAACTCCAGATTTTTAATATATTCAAAACCAGTCTTACTTACTTGATAGACCAAATCATGATCACCAATATCAACCTGTGAACTTCGAATAACTGCTGCACCTACCGGATTGATTTTCTTTAAACTATAGAGCAACCCTTCTTCATAGGCACTATACATGTCTTTTAGTGACAAAGCATAGCTCAGATGAAAACTATCATGGATATAAATGGCTATTCCCTCCGGATAACCTAAATGACGATAAATGGCTTCTTCTAAATGTTCAATAAACTTTGGATGCACGATTGTATTGAGCGTAAGCGAAATACTCACAGCGCCTTGGTCTTTGTTCATAATAATAGAAGAAACTATGGCATCTTTAAAAAAGATTTGGCTTTCCGGACTCACCACCAAACCTTCAAAAACTTCAAACAGATTTTTTCTCAATGCACTCACCTTCTTATGCTTTGTCCATCATCGCTTGAATCTCACGAATTAAGGCATCGACTAGTTCTTCTTCCGGAACTTTTCCAACCACTTCACCTTTTTTAAAAATCAGACCCACACCGTTACCGCCTGCAATACCAATGTCTGCTTCTCGAGCTTCACCAGGACCATTAACCGCACAGCCCATCACTGCAACCTTGATTGGATACTTAACCGTTCCTAAACGCTTTTCTACTTCCTCAGCTATACTTATTAGGTCAATCGAGGTTCGTCCACATGTTGGACAGGAGATAAACTCAACATGCTGTGGGTAGAGATTCAAACTTTGTAAAATTTTCTTTGCCACATGAATTTCGTTAACAGGATCACTTGTTAAGGAGACGCGTATTGTATCACCTAACCCTTTTGCAAGCATGATTCCTAAACCCACTGAAGACTTAATCGTTCCATTTTCTTTTGTTCCTGCTTCCGTGATTCCTAGATGAAGCGGATAATCCACAGCTTCTGCCATCCGTTCATATGCCTCAACTGTTTTTAATACATCTGAGGATTTTATCGATATTGCAATATCATAAAAGTCCAATTCTTCTAAGATACGCACATGAAATAAGGCACTTTCGACAAGAGCTTCGGCTGTTGGATGTCCATATTTTTCTAAAATGTGTTTCTCAAGCGATCCTCCATTCACACCGATACGAATGGGTATCTTGTTTGCTTTGCATGCATCAACAACTTTTTTTACCCGTTCTTTACTACCGATGTTTCCCGGATTAATTCGTATTTTGTCGATACCTTGCTTAACACATTCAAGGGCTAATCGATAATCAAAATGAATATCTGCAACAAGGGGAATATGTATGTGTGATTTAATTGATGATACTGCTTTAGCTGCTTCCATTGATGGAATCGCTATGCGAACGATATCACATCCCGCCTCTTCAAATTGTAAAATCTGCGCAACGGTTTCGTCAACATTTTCTGTTTTTGTGTTGGTCATGCTTTGAATGGCTATCGGATGGCCTCCACCAATTGTTACATCACCGATGGTTATTGTTCGTGTTTTTTCTCGTGAAATCATTCAATAAGCCTCCTATACCTTTGCTTAACTAAACAGACGTTGAATATCGTTAAAGAGCACAAAGACCATCAATAACATTAATAAGGCAAATCCGATAAAATGCACAAATCCTTCTTTATCCGGTGCTAGTGGTTTTCCTCGAACTCCTTCAATAAATAGGAAAATCAATCGTCCTCCATCTAAGGCCGGAATCGGTAATAAGTTCATGACGCCTAAGTTCGAACTAAGCAATACAATAAAGAAAGCTATATTCGAAACAACCGCTTTTATTCCGTAGGCTAAACTCGCCTCGTAGCCAGTACTAAATTCATCAACAATAGCAACCGGCCCAGATAGAGCTGTCATAGAAACATTCCCTGTAATAAGTAATCCAAGGGAATAGAATACAATTTTAATCCATGATGCAGCTTCTAAAACACCGTATTTCATCACTGTGAAAATATTTTTTTGGATTTCTTCATAATTAACACCGATCACATAATAATTATTACTTTCTTCCGGAGGCACTGTTTCGTCAAGTTTAATCACATGAGGAACCACAGTGAAGTTCAACGTTTTGCTATCTCCATTTTCACTCCGACGAACTTTAACATCTAAAGGCTCTCCTGCCGGCATATTAATATAGATTCTCGCTTCCGTTGAGCGCAAAATACGATGGCCATCAATAGACACGATTTCATCACCCGGACGAATACCTGCCTCATAAGCCGGTAAATCTTCGGGGACTTCACTCACAACATTTGAAAATGTCGTTGTCATTCCAATATAAATAAAAGAAAAAATTAAAGCTAAAATAAAATTAAATAGAGGGCCTCCAAAAATAGTCGAAATCCTAACACCAACGGATTTTTCATAAAATGCGCCCCCATTAAGCTTTTTAACGTTTTGAGTTTCTTGTGCTTCCTGCTTGTCTTGTGGCTCTGAGCCATCTTCTCCATGCATACGACAAAATCCACCAATAGGTAATAGACGTATTGTCCATTGTGTTCCTTTTCGTTCAAAGCCGAATAACTTAGGGCCCATTCCAATCGCGAACTCTTCAACCGCGATTCCACCACGTCTTGCAAATATATAATGTCCAAATTCATGGACAAAAACGATAAAACTAAATACTAATAAAGCTACAATAATACTCATTGGTGCCACCTTCTTTCAATGTATTGTTCTGCCCACGCTTGGGCTTCTAAAATATGATCTAACGTTAACGCTACCGTCGAATCGTAGTATTCTTCAAGATACGTATTCATGACTTCTTCTATATAATCCGCAATCTGAAAATATTGAATTTTTTTATCTAAAAACATAGCTACAATAACTTCATTGGCCGCATTTAAAATCGTTGGAATAAGGCCTCCATACTCTAACGCTGTAAATGCCAATTTTAAACATTTAAATGTATCTATATCGGGTTTTTCGAATGTTAATTTGCGTAATTTTGTTAAATCTAATCGCTCATATGGCATAAATTCCCTTTGCGTTTCAAAAAGCGCATATTGAATGGGTAATCGCATATCAGGTAGTCCTAATTGTGCAATAACTGACCCATCAATATATTGTACCATAGAATGAATAATACTTTCCGGATGAACAACAACCTCAATCTGATCCGGTTCAACATCAAACAACCATTTAGCTTCAATAACTTCAAGTCCTTTGTTCATCAATGTTGAAGAATCAATGGTTATTTTCGCTCCCATTTCCCAGTTTGGATGTTTTAGAGCTTCTTCTAAAGATACATTTTTCAAATACGTCGCATCCTTTCCCCGAAAAGGGCCCCCAGATGCTGTTAAAATAACTTTCTCAATTTTTTTGTATGCATTGCCTTGTAATGATTGATAAATCGCGGAATGTTCACTATCAACCGGTAATATTTTAACTGAATGTGCCTTGGCTAGTGGCATAATTAATTCACCTGCTGTCACAAGTGTTTCTTTATTGGCAAGTGCTATTGTTTTATTCGCTTTGATTGCTTCAATCGTGGGAACGAGTCCAATCATTCCAACAACTGCCGTAACTAAAGTATCTATAAAAGCATATTTTGCAACAGCAATTAAACCCTCCATCCCCCATAAAACATCAATCTTTAGATCCATGTGTTGTTGGAGACGCTCACTTAATTGTTGTTGGCTATTCCTATCCATTAAAGCAACGATTTGGGGTTTATATTTTAAACATTGTTCATATAATCGATCTACATTTGTATTGGCTGTAAGTGCCACAACTTCAAATTCATCATGTAAGTCAATAACTTCTAAGGTTTGAACACCTATAGAGCCTGTCGAACCTAATATCCCTATTCTTTTCTTCATTATTACCTCTTTTTCTTTATCATATTTTATAATGATAAAATTAACATCGATGCATAGTATACAAATGGTGCAACAAATATGATGCTATCCATTCGATCGACAATTCCTCCATGCCCCGGAATCAATGTACCGAAGTCTTTGATTTTGGTTACTCGTTTCATTGCAGAAGCTGTCATATCACCAAATTGGCCAAAAATCGATCCGACAATTCCCATTAATGCAAATCCAATGAAATGATGTAACTCAATATGCGTCTCAGTATAAGCTAAAAAAAAGGTATACAAGGTTGTCAGAATTCCTGACCCTAGAATTCCTCCAATTGCACCTTCTATGGTTTTATTTGGACTTAACTTTGGTGCTAATTTATGTTTTCCTAAAAACACACCTGTAAAATATGCAAAGGTATCGCTTCCAAAAGAAATTAACAAAATAAGCCAAATAAGAATATGTCCATATTGATCCATATTTCGGACTAAAACAATATGGCTCATCATAATTGAAATGTAGAAATAGCCAATTAATCCTATAAATACTGTTTGCAATTCGACTTTTGGATAGCGAATAATATAATATATAAAGGATAAAACAATCATTAATACAAGGCTAATGAGTATATATTCTAAACGTCTACTGTACTGTAAAATAAAAAGTACCAACGTTAATAGGAGTTGTAGAAAATAGATATAACGTTCTTCCATCTTAAATGCACGATTAAATTCCCACAGTCCAATAGAAATCGCCACCAATATCAAAACCGAAGTCAGCCAGCCCCCTAAATATAGCGGAAAAATAACAATAGGTAAAGCTACTATTGCAGACAGAATTCGTGTTTTCATTTTGTGCGTCCTCCAAATCGTCGATCTCTTCGATTATATGCATCAATTGCTTTTATTAATTCTGTTCTATTAAAATCCGGCCAATATACATCCGTTACGTAAAACTCTGTGTAGGCCAATTGCCACAACATAAAATTACTGGTGCGAAGTTCACCACTTGTTCGAATTAACAAATCCGGATCAGGAATCCCAACCGTATCTAAGTAGTACGAAAATTTATCTTCATCTAATTCTTGCATGGCTAACATCAAATCATGTTTAGAGACTTGATCTGAGCCATCATTATCAACTAAATGTTGAAATACGCCACGCATTCCACGTATGATCTCATCTCTTCCACCATAGTTTAAGGCAATCTGAAGCTGTAATCCGTCAAACTCCTTTGAAGCCTCTTCTAATGATTCAATCGCTTCAATAATATCTTTATCTAAATCACTGCGCCTCCCGATAACTCGTACACGCATATTGTTTTCTTCTGAATTTTTTATGCTTTCATTTAAATATTGTCTAAGAAGTCCCATTAAAAAAGAAACTTCTTCTTTCGAACGTTTCCAATTCTCTGTCGAAAAAGCATAAACCGTTACATATTTTACACCTAAATCGTATGCATCTTTACAAAATTGTTTTAATGTCTCACTACCCTTTTTGTGACCAAATGTACGTGGCTTCCCTTTAGATTTTGCCCATCGTCCGTTACCGTCCATGATTAATGCAATATGTTTTGGAACCATCTTCTCACCTCTACTACATAAATAATATTACCCTCTTTCGAGGGGGATTTTAGGTTAGCATATCAAGCTATTTTTATACTTTTAAGATTTCTTCGCTTTTTCTTGAAACATGTTCATCAATATTTTTAATAAATTTGTCCGTCAATGATTGCACCTTATCTTCAAGTTCTTTCAAATCATCTTCAGTAATTTTACTGTCTTTTTCTTGACGTTTAAAATGGTCATTAGCATCTCTTCGAATGTTACGAATTGCAATTTTTGCATCTTCACCTTTTTTCTTAACGTCTTTTGTTAATTCTTTACGTCGTTCTTCCGTTAATTCAGGAAATGATAATCGAATACAAACGCCGTCATTTTGTGGATGTATACCAATATCTGACATGTTTATTGCTTTTTCGATTTCAGCTAACATTGTTTTGTCCCAAGGTTGGATTTGTAGCAATCTTGGTTCCGGCACACTAATGTTTCCTACTTGGTTCAAGGGTGACGGTTGACCATAATAGTCAACTTTGATTTGATCAAGTACGTGTGGATTCGCTCGTCCAGCTCGAATACTATTAAATTCTTCTTCTAGTACGTGAATCGTTTTTTCCATCTTCTCTTCATATTCTTTTAATACTGCCTCCATAAGTAGCCTCCTAAATTATACATAAACTAAAGTACCCTTATTCTGACCATTCATTGCATTGATTATGCTGTCTTCATCGTTAAGATAAAATACGTGCATATTAATTTTATGCTCTAAGCACATAATCGCTGCTGTCAAGTCCATAACCTTCAATTCTTGGTCAATAACTTCTTTTAACGAAATGCGATCATATTTAATAGCCTCTGAATTATGATTTGGATCCGAATCATAAACTCCATCAATATTTTTCGCTAATAATATTATATCACATTCTGTCTCAATTGCACGCAATGCTGCTGTTGTATCCGTTGAAAAATAAGGATGGCCTAAACCACCTGCAAAAAAAATGACAACTCCTTCGCCCTGTTTTTCCATACATGAATCTTTATCAAATTCTTGAGTCATCTGACCAACTTTGAACGGAGTCATTACCAGTGTTTTTAAACCAAGCGTCCGAAAAACTTCTGCTGCATATAAGCAATTCATAACTGTAGCTAGCATACCAATCTGATCTGCTTTTGTTCTGTCCATGTTTTCACTCGTTCGGCCACGCCAAAAATTACCGCCACCAATAACAATTCCAACTTGAACTCCATTTGTTACAAGTTCTTTCACTTGCCTTGCAACATCTAAAACATTCTTTTCCGAAAAACACTTTCCGGCTTCCCCGGAAAGAGCTTCACCGCTTAACTTTAATAACACCTTTTGGGTTTTTTTCATCGTACACCTCACACTTATAATTTATCATAATTTCAACAATATTACTAGATAAAATTAAAGGAAACACCAAGGTGCTTCCTTTTAAACAACAATTCTATGACTAATTATTGTTGCATTTGTTTAGCAACTTCTTCAGCAAAGTTTTCTTCTTTCTTTTCAATACCTTCGCCTGTTTCAAATCGTACATAGGATTTTAATGTAATCGATGTACCTGCATTTTTAGCTACTTGATCAATATATTTCTGAACACTTAAGTCACTATCTTTAACGTATGTTTGATCTAAAAGACATACTTCTTTTAATTGTTTATTTAGACGGCCGATAATCATTTTGTCAATGATGCTTTCCGGTTTATCCGGATTTTCATTAATCGCTTGTTGTTTTAGAATTGCTTTTTCTGATTCAATATAGTCTGCATCAACTTCTTCACGGCTTAAGTAAACCGGTGGTAAAGCTGCGATTTGCATAGCAACATTACGAAGTGCTTCTTGAATATCATCATTAACAACGTCTGTTTCTGCTTCAACTAAAACGCCAATTTTTCCACCTGCGTGAATATATGACGCAACCATTCCATTATCAACTGTAATTTTTTTAAATCGACGAATACTAAGTTTTTCTCCAATGACTGCAATTTGAGAATTCACTTCTTCTTCAACCGTTTTTGACTCGTCTGCAATCCATTTTTCAGCTAAAAAAGCATCAATGTCTGTTGCACTTGTCTTCATTGCTTGCTCAGCTACTTGCGCAACATATTTTTGGAATTTTTCATTTTTAGCGACAAAATCTGTTTCAGAGTTTACTTCAACAAGTACAGCTGATTTATGATCATCTGATACATTTGCTGCTACCATACCTTCAGCTGCAATACGTCCAGCTTTCTTTGCTGCTTTTGCAAGTCCTTTTTCACGTAATACTTCAATTGACTGCTCAATATTACCGTCAGTCTCCGTTAATGCTTTTTTGCAATCAAGCATTCCGGCGCCTGTTCTTTCACGTAATTCTTTTACTAATGCTGCAGTTACTGCCATATTCATTACCTCCATATATTATTCGTTAAGATTCATTCGTAAAAAATGCTTCAACATATGTTGAAGCATTCAGTTTTATATTATACATAACTTGACATAAAATGTTATGAACTTATTCAGCTGGCACTTCAACTTCGTCATCAACATTCATTTGTGCACCTTGATTTGCTTCAATTACAGCATTTGCCATTGTTGAAGTAATAAGTTTTACTGCACGGATTGCATCATCATTACCAGGAATAACATAATCAATCTCTTCCGGATCACAGTTTGTATCAACAATACCGATTAATGGAATACCAAGGATATGTGCTTCTTGAATAGTGATACGCTCGTTCTTTGGATCAACAATATAGATAAGATCCGGAACACCGTTCATCTCTTTAATTCCACCAAGGTTTCTCTCAAGTTTTTCCATCTCATGACGTAAGCCAATAACTTCTTTTTTAGGTAATACTTCAAATGTACCGTCTTCTTCCATCTTTTCAATTTCTTTTAGACGATTAATTCGACTTTGTATTGTGTTAAAGTTTGTTAACATACCACCTAACCATCGGTTATTCACATAGAACATTCCACAACGCTCTGCTTCTTTTTGAATCGCTTCTTGAGCTTGCTTTTTCGTTCCTACGAAAAGAACTTTACCGCCTGCTGCAACAACTTCTTTAACCACGTCATATGCTTTATCGATTAATTTTGTTGTTTGTTGTAAGTCGATGATATAAATCCCGTTACGCTCAGTATAAATATACTCAGCCATTTTAGGGTTCCATCTTCGAGTTTGATGTCCAAAGTGAACACCTGCTTCTAATAGTTGTTTCATTGAAATAACGCTCATTTTACTACCTCCATTGGTTATCTTCTTCCATAGAATTCTTCTTTTTGGCAAACCTTCACGGCACCATGCCAGAAATCGTCCTATGTGCTTTTTTTACCCGTCTGATAGTGTACCATATACACACAAAAAAAACAAGTAGTTTTATTCACTAAATTCCATGCCGAGTTCTTCGGCTTTTTTAATAACATCTTCATCTGTTAAGTAAACATCCTCGACTTTTGTTAGGGGAATCATTCCTAACTCTTGTGCACGTTCTTTAATTTCTTCGTCTGTTATTGTCTCCTGAAAACTCTTACTTAAGGGTTCTTTCCAAATAAATAGAATGATTCCGGCCAGCAACAATCCGATGCCAATCCCTTGAATCATCCATAATACATTGTCTTTTTTCATGCGCTTCATCTTTTTAATCTCCTATTTAAACAAGTTCAAAACCAGTTCTACTTGTCCTGTACCGATATTTAGACGTTTTGCAATCTCTTGATTGGAATATCCTGCTAAAGACAAATCAAGTATTTTTTTATTATAATGAATTTCTTTATAAGCTTCAATTTCTTTTTGACTAACGGCATTAAGATTGACATTTTGAGAGCTTTTAAGATCTTCTGGCTCTTCTAACCTTTCTGGTGTTGAATCCGTACGTCTAATTTCTTTTTCTTTTTCATTAATCATCTGGTATAAAAAAAGCAACTCTTTATGCTTTCCATCAAGTTCAGTTTTTAGATATTCACCATATTCATTGAGTTCTAGAATTTTATTTCTAACTTCTTCATAAACAAAATCTTCATCAATTCCATTATCCTCTGCATTCTCTTCGATATGTTTTTTGCCATTTCGGATAATAACAAAACTTACTATATAAAGTAGTCCGCCAATAAAAATCAAGGTCATTAATAAACCATCAAAACTTGTCATAATATCTCCTAACTAAATTCGTATGTCAATTTTATGATAGCTTTTAGGTTTCTTTTTTTCTTTTTCTTCATCCCGTTTTTTATTGGGAGCTTGATATCCATAAGTATTTTTTCCTTCTTCTTTTGCATCAGCTTGAGCATCTGTTCCTTGTCCTTCTGAAGAATGTTTTACTCGATGCTGATCATGTTGGATGTCTTTATTATGTTGATTGGCAATATTACTTTGTTCAAGATTTGAGCGTTGATTTTCTAAATGTTTCATTTGCGCAACTTCTTGAAGCTTGGGTACCATAACTTGCATATCTAAAGGTCTTAATGCCATATAATCAACTCCTTATATTCAAAAATTATAACGCTCGCATACGTACATCTGCACCATCTTTATAAAATGCAGCATATTTTACTTCTTCTTTAACAAAGTAGTACACATTCCCGATCCCTATCCGGACACCCGGATATACATTTCCGGAAACCTTAACCAATCCGGAATTTCTATGTCCAACCTCGCCTTGTAGTTCTTCTATTCGTCGCTCATTTTTTGTAATTTTGTTTGTTAAAAACACTTTATTTCGAACTGCCGACTTATACATTTCAGCTTTCTCGTCATCCAATTCTCCCGTCATTTCTTTTCGCTTATTTAATAAAAGAATAACTTTTTCAAGATTTTCCGCTTCTTCTCTCAGTTTACCTATACCTTTTCTAAGTTCATTGTATTCTTCAAGTAAAGCAGGATCAATCCCCACTTCAACTTCTGTAACTGTTCCCATATGGGATCCAAGAATACGACTTGATACGAGTTGTCCAGCTCGTACACGACCACCTGAAATCATCCCTTTTTTTCCTTCAACAATAATTTCACCTTTACACGAAACATTACTGTGCAATAGAGCTTCACTATATATATTTCCTCCACATGACACATCCGCCTGTTCAATAAACTTCGTATGCAAATCTCCACCGCATTTAATATTGCTTTTTCCCATGCCTTGTATTCCACTATGTAGCGTAATCATACCTCCTGCAAGGAGTGTAGCTCCTTCGACAACACCCATAACTTCTATATCCTCTTTGGCTTCAACGCGAAAACCTGTGATAACATTACCATGGACGACAACAGAACCATCAAAGGTTATATCTCCGGTTGAACTTCCAACGTTCCCCGGAATATCATAAATATTATTAACAACAATTTTTTCATCAATGACTTTAACCAACCCGCTTTTATCTGCATATAGTTCCGTCTTATCTTCATTGATTCGAGTATTCTTCCCATAGCGTATGCGTATATTTTTCCCCTTAGCCGGTATGAGCTCATGTCCTTTAATATTCATCCCCGGTTGTCCCGGCTGCGTTTGTATCAAACGAGCTAATAAATCGCCTTCTTTAACAAGACTAATCACACTTAATTTATGGAAATTCACATTTCCGTTTGCATCAACTTCAGGTTTCATATCTGCATTTAATTTAAATAAGTATTCCACTTTTCCCGGAGTTGCCGGAGTTGCTTCTTCTCCTTGGGCTATAATATACGGAACATTATATTCATGATTGGTAAGTACTTCTTCTAAATAATCAAGCTTGATACCATATTTAATACTACGTTGTTCTAACTCATCTAAAATTTCATTAAAGGAAATCTTCGCGTTTTCTGCCCCTGGATAAAACGTAACATAAGCTTCCATCCAATTGTCGGAAACTTCAACTCTATACGCATTTTGTTCTCCAGTCACTTCGTCTTCATCATACGAATCCGAAATCTTAATAACAAGTTTTTCATCCATATTCTTCATAGACTCCTGTAGCTTCTCCATATCTACATTCATCATCCCGCTATTTCGAAGTTCGTCTTTTATCTCATCAATTGTAACCGGTTTACCGTGATCTACCGGTGCATATATTTCAAGATAGTGACCATCTGTTTTTTCTATGATTGTATAATAACCATCAAACGCTGTATTTCCCATTATAAAACCTCCAGTAAACTTTCAATATAATGCAATCTATATATTATATCGTCACATTTGGAAAATTTCTACATCATTCCCTAATACTTCTTTCATTTTTTTTAGTGAACGTGTATGCAATTGACTAATTCTCGATTCAGATACTTCCATAATAAGCGATATTTCTTTGAGTGTCAGCTCCTCGTAATAATAAAGTGTAATGACCTTTTTTTCTTTTTCCGTTAACCCTTCAATTGCCTTGATCAGAGTTTTTTTAACTTCTTCTTCTTCAATTGCTTTTTCCGGTTGTTCAAATCGCTTTGTCATCATTTTATCTGATGTCACCTCTCCACCTTGTTCAAGGAATTCTTCGAGGGAGGATAAGTTTAGCGCCTTTGTTTGGTCTTGCCATTTATATAATTCTTCAACAGATATATCTAATTCTTCTGCAATTAAAGTATCTGTAATATATTCTTTCGAATCATTTTCAATTTGAAATTTTGCTGCTTCAATCATTTTTTGCTTTTTGCGAATCGACCGAGGTATCCAATCCATCTTACGAATATTATCTAAAATTGAACCACGAATTCTCAAAGAAGCATAGGTCTCAAATTTAATACCTTTTGAATAATCAAACTTATCAATTGCATCAATTAGTCCGAAAACGCCATATCCTGTCAAGTCATCAAACTCTACATTATTACCAAGATACATGCTTAATCGGCCAGCAACTAGTTTAACTAAACCTGCATACTCAATGATTAGTTGTTCTTTAATTTGAGGATTTTTATTTTTATCATATTGTTGCCATAATTGATTCTTAGCTGCATCATTCATACTGTCCTCCTTAAATCGTTCCTACTCTTTTTCTTGCTCAGGATCAGGAGTTATTTTTTCTAATTCTTCAATTTCTTCATCAAGCTCTTCATTAATAACTTTGTTTTTTTCCAAATTATTTTTTTCAATAATTGTATTTAATCGACTTTGTATTATTGTGCCAATGACAAAAAATAAAATCATAACAATGAGCATTGTATATATTATTCGTACCATAGAATAATTATACACAATACTATAAATCGCAACAATAATTCCAGCTATTAACATTAAACTTATATTTATATTACGAATACGCATAACTTCACCCAGCCTTAGATAATTTTTATTTCTTTGCCTATTGTTTTGATATGCAATTCTCCGGTTTCTGCATAAAACTCAATTGTTCTCCCATAATTTTTCCCACACTCTTCTGCTAAAAGTGGAATCCCCAGCTCTTTAAGCAGCCTTCGCGTTGCTTCTGCATTACGTTCTCCAATTCGCATCATATCATTATTACCACTAAAGGAAAACATTTGTGCCCCTCCTGCAATTTTAGAAACGAGTCGCGACTTGTGTGCTCCTATTTTTTCCATCTCTTTTATCAATTCAAAAATAGCCGTATCAGCAAATTTAGCTTTATTTTCATTTTTTTTTATTTGTGTACTATCGGGCAACATAATATGTGCAAGACCACTTACTTTTGTTCTTTGGTCATAGAGTATAATTCCAATACATGAACCTAAACCGAGCGTAGTTAAGGCATCCGGTGATTTGCACACATTTAAATCTGCCATACCGACTTTAATCATTGTCATCTTGAATAATTCCTAAACTTTTTAATATTTCAGCATACGAATCCAATTCAGGAATTAAAATAAAATACCCAAATACACGCTCAAGCTCGCCACCGAAATCTGTTTGAATTAACAGTGCTCTATCACCAACTTTTCCAAATTCAATAGCCGGAACACTTAATATGGCGCCTGCCATATCAATTGCCATATTAGGTACAGTACCGATAATCTTTAAATTTGTAAGAGTCGACAATGAAGAAAGATATGCACCTGCAATGATATTTCCGATTTCATTTAATGCAGATAAATCCATTTCAGTGAAATCTTCAAAACAATCAATATCTCTTCCCATAAGCATATTCACCAAATTATGTGCTGATTTTTGCTCTAAGACAAACATCATCATTCCATTGATTTGTCCTTCTACACCTATGAGAATACCCACAATTGGATTTTCTGCACCACCTAAAACTTCTGCCAACTCTTTAAATTCTAAAACATTAACCTGCGGAACTCCCATATCAATTTTCTTATTAATCATTTGAGATAGCGCTGTTGTAGCATTACCAGCACCAATATTTCCGATTTCTCGCAAAATATCCAGGTGCATGCTATCTAAGCTATTATAATCTAAATTGCTCATATACGGTCACCTTTCTTAATCATCTACTCCAATGATTGCTCCAACGTTGAGTAACGTTACTAATTCTTCTCCGACTTTTCCAACTGCATATACATATTTAGATTTTTCATCATCAGAATCACTAACAATTTTTTCAATTTGTACTTCGGATAATTGAATAACTTCTAACACTTCATCGACAATTAATCCAATAGCGTTACCATCAATTTTCACAATAATAATTCGTGTAGCATTGGTAAACTGGTCTTGTTCTAAATCAAACTTAACACGAACACTCATTACAGGAATGATTTCTCCCCTTAAATTAATGACTCCTTTAATGTATGCAGGAGCATTTGGGACGCGTGTGATATTGGGCATTCTAACAATATTTTGAACAATTTGAATGTTAATCCCATATTGCTCATGTCCAAATTTTACAACAATAAATTGCTTTATTTTTTCATTTTTTGTTTGATTAATTTCCATCATTACCCTCCTGTTTATACTAGTGAATTGACATCTAAAATCAATGCAACTTCACCGTCACCTAAGATCGTTGATCCAGCGATGAGTCGAATATTTGTTAGATATTTGCCTAAAGTCTTAATAACAATTTCTTGTTGTCCTATTAATCCATCTACAACAAATCCAGCTTGTTTGTCACCTTTATTAACGATAACAACCGTCATCGACTCTTCAGTATTTTCTCTCTCAATTCCTAATAATCCATCTAAGCGTACAATAGGTATAACATGTCCACGTAAATTAATAACTTCTTGATTTTGAATATATTTTATGTCCGAAACTTTAACATCTTCAATGTTTTGAATTGTATTTAGTGGAATCGCATATTTTTCATTCTCTAATCGAACCATTAAAGCTTGTATAATTGCTAATGTTAATGGTAATCGAATAATAAATGTCGAGCCTTTTCCAAGTTTCGTTTTAACTTCAATATCTCCGCCTAAAGCTTCTATTTTTGTTTTAACGACATCTAGACCAACACCTCGACCAGATACATCAGAGATTTGATCTGCTGTTGAAAAACTAGGTTTAAATAATAGCTCTACAATATCTTGATCACTCATTGCATCTGCCTGATCTCTTGATATCGTTCCATTATTAAGGGCCTTAGCCTTGACTCGTTCAACATCAATACCGTTACCGTCATCTGCAACTTCAATAACAACATTGTTGCCATCTTGATATGCATCTAAATAAACATTACCCAATTCACTTTTTCCACGACTTTTTCTTTCACTTGGCATCTCTTGGCCATGGTCACACGCATTTCGAATTAAGTGAACTAGAGGATCACCGATTTCATCAATAACTGTTCGGTCAAGTTCTGTTTCTTCACCTGACATATGTAATTCAAGATTTTTATTTAACTTTCTTGCTAAGTCACGCACCAAACGAGGGAAACGATTAAACACCCTTTCAACTGGCACCATTCGTACTTTCATAACGGCATCGTGTAAATTCGTTGTAATACGTTCTAAATATTCAATCTGTTCATTCATATTTTGGTTATTATTTTCTACAGTTTCCAAACCATTCTTAACAATAATCAACTCACTGACTAAATTCATTAAGTTATCTAATCGTTCGATATCTACACGTACCGTTCGATTTGCTTTTGGCTTCGTTGGCGCTTGCCCCTTGCTTTCACGTTTCTCTTTATCCTTTTCCAAATCATTTTGTCCATGTTCTTTCTCTTCATCTTGTTTATCTTCTGTTTGTTTTTGTCCAAATTCTTGAACAGTACCTTCAAGATGAATTTCATCAATAAGAACTTCTTCAACTTCTGCTATAGAATTAAGTTCTTTTAAGAATTTTTCTTGACTCTCACTTGAAATCAGAAAAACCGAAAAGTCTAAATCAAATTTTTCATCTTCAATATCTTGTACCGAAGGATAAGATTTAATTATTTGCCCCAACCCTTCCAACGTTCTAAATATAATAAATGCTCTCGCCGATTTAAGAACACAACTTTCTGCAATGATAATGCTAATACCATATACATTATAACTCTCTTCTTGCGCTTTTAAAATAGCATTTTTCTCGTATTCATTAAAAGATAACATTTTATGTTTTCTTTTTGCCGCTTCATCAGCCGGTCCCGATACAACTACCGATTTGTTTTCAGGTTGTGAAGGGGATGTATCATTTCCATCAGCCTTTTCTTGAACGTGCTCGGCTGTTTTACCCTCTAAAATAAGATTTAAACGGTCAATAATGGGTTGATTCGTCTTATCTCCTTCAGTACCGGTCTCAATAATCTGGTCGACGTATTGCTCTAATGCGTCTAAACACTGAAACAGAACATCTAGCAGTTCCGCTGAAATCTCGATTTTTCCATTTCGTATTTCTGACAACACGTTTTCCATATCATGGGTTAATACCGTCATTCTTTTGAACCCCATGGTTGCTGCCATCCCCTTTAAGGTATGTGCAACTCTAAATATTTCATTAACTAGATCTTTGTTATCATCTGATTTTTCCATTTCTAACAAAGCTTCGTTTAAATTTTGCAAATGTTCTTTTGCTTCTTCAATAAAAATTTCGAGATATTGTGATACATCCATTTAAAGCACCTCCACTTTTTTTGTAATTACTTTTGCCAATTGATCAAGAGGAATAATCTCGTCTGCTAATTTAGCTTCAACAATTGCCTTTGGCATACCGTATACGACGCATGATGCTTCTTCTTGTACAATGATGTGAATTTCTCTTTTTTGTTTAAGATTCGCTACTCCTTCTCTTCCATCTGCTCCCATTCCCGTCATAACGACCCCAATAACATGTGGTATAGAGATTGCCGCAAGTGAAGTCATCATTTCATTAACTGATGGCTTATGGGCCCCATTTTTAGGTCCATCCGACAAATGAATAACGTATTGATTCCCTTTTTGTTTAACCATCAAATGACGATCTCCTGGTGCAACATAGGCTGTCCCATTTAATATTTGTTCACCATCTTCGGCTTCCTTGACTTGGATTTCACTAAGATTATTCAGTCGATCAGCTAAGGATTTTGTGAATCCTGGTGGCATATGTTGAACGATAACAATACCTGCATCGATGTCTTTGGGCAAATATGGCAGAACATATTGTAAAGCTCTCGGCCCACCTGTTGACGTACCTATTGCCACTAACTTTGTCACCTTATCCCTTGCATGACTCGCACGCGGTCGATCAATAAGTATCTGAGCTTTCTCAGGTTTAGATATTGGCGTTAATATCTGAGAGCTTTCATATCCCAAACGACTCTGTGTTGCTGTCATGATTTTTTCAATAAGCTCCGTTCGGATTTCTTGAGAATTCACTTTAAATATATTATCCGGTTTAGCTACAAAATCAAAGGCTCCAAGTTCTAGAGATTGTATTGTTTCAAGGGCACCTTCTTTTGTTAATGTGCTCATCATAATAACAGGAATGTTGTGTTTTTTCTTCATGGTTTTAAGCATTGTCAATCCATCCATAATCGGCATCTGAATATCTAGTGTAATTACATCAGGTTTAAGATGTTCAAGTAATTTTAATCCATCTTCCCCATTTGCTGCCGTGCCAATAACTTCACATCTTGAGTCACCATTAATTATATCAGATATTACCCTTCGCATGAATGCAGAGTCATCGATTACCAATATTTTTTTCTTAGCTTCCATATCTTCACATCCCTTTTTCTTTTTTACGACGCCTTCGTTCTTCTTCGAATATGAATTTTATAATCGTTTCTTGTTTTTCTAAAGTTAAATCTATAAATTCTACACGATTTTGAAATGTTATTCTTTCAGGCTCAATTAATTTACTTTGAATAACTTTTCCTTTGACTGAAAGATCTACTGTTTCATCCTTTAAATGAAGACACAAATGGCATGTAATAATCTCTTCATCGTTTAACTCCTTCGGTGATGCAAATCGCATTCCTCCACCACTAATATCTAGAACAATACCTTCACCAGCTTCATTGGTTTCTGAATCTTGATAGATTAAGTTCAATGTACAATTTAGGCGATAGTATTGACGTCGTTGATATTTTTTAAACAGAGTGAGTGGTTTCATGACAAGAATATGAAGATGATCTGTCTTTTCGCGCTGCTCGACACTTGCTTCAGCACGTAATAAACCTTTTTCCGTATATACGTTCATATAATAAACCACATCAAACTGTAACGGAATGATTTTGCCACTTTCAATCGGAGCTTGTATGCGCAACACATCATCATCAATACTATAGATCATACTGAAATATATATCAGAGTCCAATAAATCTGTTTTCTTTATTAGTTCCACTTTATCCCCGAGTTTTATAGAAGCTTGCATAAAATTACCTCCAATCTTTATGTCTCAAAAAATTCGTAAAAATATTTCCTAGTCCACGTGTTGTTTTTTCTTCTTCATCATAGTCTTCCATAATCTTTGTTGATAATTCTTCAAAACTCTTAACTATATTTGCTTTTGGATATAAAATAGAAATCGGTTTTTGTTCGATAACAGCTCGCGGCAAAAATCGATCTTCCGGCAAATAACCAATGGTTCTTAGCTCGATGTTCAAAAATTTTTGACTCACTTTATTAAGTTTTTCAAAAATTTCTCGTCCTTCTTTATCACTTCGAACACGATTTACTAGCACATGGATATGTCCTTCTATTTCATCAATTTTATTATTTCTAATCGCTTTTAGAACGGCATAAGCGTCTGTTACTGATGTAGGTTCAGGCGTTGTAACAAGAATAACTTCATGTGATGCTGACAAAAAACTTAATACAGCATCACTAATTCCAGCTCCGGTATCGATAATAATCACATCCGCATATCGATCTAATTCAGCTAATTTAGTGACCAAAAGTTCAATCTGTGTTTTGTCAAGTCTGAGTAATTCTTTAACCCCTGAGCCTCCCGACAAAAATTCAATACCTAATGGGCCGTTTGTTAATACTTCAGTAATGGTTTTATTATTATAGATAACATCAAATAAATTATACTTAGGGATAACACCAAAAATAACTTCAACATTGGCTAAGCCAAAATCCGCATCAAAAACAATAACACTTTTCCCCATTTTTCTTAACTGGATTGCTAGATTAACGGATATATTCGATTTGCCAACGCCACCTTTTCCTGAAGTAACAGTAATCACTTTCGCTCGGCGTCGATTGGCTACTTGACTGTTTTTTACAATATTACGGAGGTTAGTTGCCTGATCCAAATGTTCCACCTCCTAAAAGACTTTTTGCAATCTCATGAGGATTAATCTCACTAATATCATCAGGTACATTCTGTCCGAAGGTGATATATGATAATCGAACCCCTGTTGCTTTGCGAATATTAAAAATATTACCATAGCTGATTGTCTCATCTAATTTTGTGAAGATTACTCTAAATTCGGTCATCGCTTTATATATATTAACCATTTTAAGCATATCCTTATATTTTGTCGCAACACTTAAGGCTAAGAAAACTTCTTTATCTGAAACAGCTTCTAAAAGCTCCTTAAGTTCCTGTTGATGCTCTTGATTTTTATAGGAGCGCCCAGCCGTATCAATTAAAACAAGTTCTTTGTCAGAAAAGAAGTCAATTGCTTCCATCATTTCTTCCGTTGAATAAACCACTTTGATTGGAATTCCTAAGATATTTGCATATGTTCGAAGTTGTTCAACTGCTGCAATTCTATATGTATCCGATGTTATTAACGCAACATCTTTTCCGTAGTTCAACGAGAACAAAGATGCAATTTTTGCAATCGTCGTTGTCTTACCCACACCTGTCGGGCCAATAAAAAAAATATTTTTATTCATTTTATTAATTTCTATTGTATCATAATCAGACATATTCTTGACAATTCTTTTATAAATAATTGAAACAATATCATCAATATTGGTTTCATTCCCATATACATATTCGACTAATCCCACCATCAATTCATTTGCATATTTTTCGTCTATTTCATTTTCTAAAAGTTGTTCGTAAATCACTCGAAGCATAGGGATGTCTGTAGGGTCATCTATTTTCGTCTCATCTATCTTTGTCTCTTCTTGTGTATCCGGAATAACTTCAATGGATTTTTCTACCGGTTTTTCAATAACTTTTTCTTGTTTTTCTGAAAACTTCTCTATAAAGCGTTTAAATTCATCTAACTCTGAATCTTCGTAATCAACCTTTTGCTCTAGCATTGTTTGATTATTTTTTTGAATCGTCGCAGCATTTAAACTTATCTTTGGTAATGTACGTTCTACTCGGTCGTCTGATATAGCACGATCATCAATTGCCGCTGTAACTTCGACAAAAGATTTTCTAAATAGCTTAAAAACACCTTTGGGTCGTACATGCTTAACACTAACAATTAATGCCTCCGGACCGAGCTCTGCCTTAATTGCTGTCATCGCTTCTTTTTCAGTTTGTCCTTTATACTTATGTATATTCACTAAACGCTCACCATCCCAACTGACTGTAATTCTGCTTGATTATCAATTTCTCCATAAGATATAACCACAATATTCGGATATCTTTCCTCAATCAATCGCTTGTAATAGACTCTTGCAATTGGAGATGTCAATATGATTGGGGTTCTTCCCATGGCCTCTTGCTTTTGTGCCGCCGCTTGCGTAGCGCTAAGTATTTTTTCAACCTTGTCCGGTTCTAAATTCAGAAACATTCCTTGTTCCGTTCGTTTCACTGAATCCATAATCATTTGTTCAATTGAAGGGTCTAATGTCAATACCTGATTGGTCTCTTCATCAAAAAACTTTTTACTAATCGTACGTTTTAACGATTGACGAACATATTCCGTTAAAATATCCGGATCTTTATTCGTTAGTCCATAATCTGCTAAAGTTTCAAAAACAGATACTAAATCACGAATCGAGACGCCTTCGTTTAATAAATTCATAAGAACTTTTTGAATATCTCCTACTGTCATGATTTTAGGTACTAATTCTTCCACTAGGGTTGGATGATTTTCTTGAACATTATTGATTAAAGTTTTCACATCTTGCCGTGTTAATAGTTCGCCTAAGTGCTCTTTGATAACTTCCGTTAGGTGGGTTGCAATAATAGATGGTGGATCAACAACAGTATATCCCATTGCTTCCGCACGTTCTCTTTGACTCTCTGTTATCCATAGGGCCGGAAGTTTAAATGCTGGTTCTATCGTTTCAATTCCATCAATTTCGTCTTCAATATATCCCGGATTCATTGCCATATAATGGTCAAAAAGGATTTCACCTTCTGCAATCTGATTTCCTTTAATCTTAATTATATATTGGTTTGGATTCAATTGAATATTATCCCTCAATCGAATAATAGGCACAATTGTTCCAAGTTCAAGTGCAATTTGACGTCGTATCATAACAACACGATCAAGCAAGTCTCCTCCTTGTGATGCATCTGCGAGTGGAATAATCCCATATCCAAACTCCAGTTCGATTGGATCCACCTGTAACAAATTAACAACATTTTCAGGTTTTCTGATTTCCTCTGCTTCAACATCTTCTGTCGAAATTTCATCAACAATTTCTTTAAGTTCGAGACTTCTATGCATCCGATAAGCCGCTATCAATGTTAAAATCCCAGTCCCTCCCACAATTGGAAAACTAAGAGGCGTGACAATACCTAAAAACGTTAATGCACCTCCTGCCAACAACATAACCTTTGGCATTTGAAAAAGCTGCTGAATAAGTGTATCACTAATATCGACTTCCTTAGAAACTTTTGTAACAAGCATTCCTGTAGCTAGCGAAATTAATAATGCCGGTATTTGACTGACTAAACCGTCGCCAATGGTCAAAATAGTATATTCTTCAAAAGCATCAGCTAAGGTCTGGCCCTGAATAACAACTCCTAGAATGACACCAAAAACAATATTAATAAAAGTAATAATCAATCCGGCAATGGCATCACCTTTTACGAACTTACTCGCACCATCCATTGACCCGAAAAAACTCGCTTCGTCTTGTATTTTTTGGCGTCGTTCTCTCGCTTGCAATTCATCAATTAAGCCTGAATTTAGATCTGCATCAATAGCCATTTGCTTACCTGGCATTGCATCCAATGTAAATCGAGCTGCAACTTCTGCAACACGTTCAGATCCTTTCGTGATAACCATAAAGTTAATAATAACTAAAATCATAAATACAACAACACCAACAACTAAACTAGAACCACCCACAAAAGACCCAAATGTTCTGATAACATTACCTGCTTTGGCTTCTCCTCCTGTTAATATTGCTCGTGTTGATGATACATTGAGAGCAAGTCGGTAAACGGTCATAAACAATAGAATTGTTGGAAATGCTGACATTGACAAAGCTTCTCTAGCAAACATAGCATTAAATAAGATAATTAATGCCAGTAATAGATTTAATGATATCAAAATACTAATGACTGCTCCTTCAATAGGAATAATCATTATAACAATAGCTACTAATATAAATAATCCGAGTATGATATCTCCTGGTTTCATGTAAGAGCACTCCTATTTTTTAAAGAATATACAAAAGCTAGCACTTCTGCTACTGCCTGATATAATTCAGGCGGTATTTCTTGACCAATTTCAACCGTATAGTATAAGGTTCTAGCCAATAATTTATTTTCAACAATTTCAACTTCATACTCTTTTGCTTGTTCACGTATCCTAGCCGCAACAAGATCAGCCCCTTTAGCCAATACTCTAGGTGCACCAAATTGGTTCTCATCGTAGGCAATAGCTATTGCAAAATGAGTTGGGTTGGTAATAACTACATCCGCTTTAGGGATATCTTGCATCATTCGACGCATAGCTACTTCTCGCATTTTTTGTCGTATCTTTCCTTTGATTTCCGGATTACCGTCAATCATTTTACGTTCATCTTTCACTTCTTGTTTAGTCATTTTCAAATCTTTTTCATGCTTATACTTTTGATAAGCAAAATCGATGGCGGCGACAATGATAAAATACATTCCCACTTTTATCGCCATATCTAACACCGTATTAATAATCATAATATATCCATCAAATACAGGAAGTCGATAGAAGTTGTAAATCATATTTTCAAAATCGACTAAGGTTAAATAAACAATAAGCAGAATAATAGCTATTTTCAAAATGGATTTTAACAGTTCAACCAATGTTCGCATTGAAAACATTCGTTTAATACCTTGAATTGGGCTTAAGCGATTAAGTTTCGGTTTTAAAGGTTTTAATGATGGTTTCCATCCAACTTGTGCTATATTTGCTACAAAGGCAACAATAAATGAAACTCCTAATATCGGGAGTATCACAAATAACATTTTTTCCACAAAATACAAATATATTTGCTGGGCCAACAATATGTCCATTGACTCGTATTTAAAAAGGGTGAACGCTTCTCGCATGACAATAATTAATTGCTCAGCAGCCCACGGTCCAAAAATTTTCAACGTATAAAATATAGAAATAAGAAGAAACGCCGTTGTTATCTCGTTACTTTTTGCAACTTGTCCCTCTTCTCGAGACTTTTCACGTTTTCGGCTGGTTGGATGTTCTGTTTTTTCTCCTGCTCCTGAATCTTCTGCAAACAACTGAAGATTCAAAGAAAGCATTATTTTTTTATTCATATCGATCATGGTGCCATCCCTCGAATCAACATATCCATCATAATTTTTAGTTCACGAATGATTATTTCAGCAACATTATCAAAAAGCGCCATTGTAAAATAAAGTATAAATAGACCTAAGATGATTTTAATGGGAAAACCAATAACAAACATATTTAACTGTGGAACCGCCCTCGCCAAAATCCCTAATACAACGTTTGTAACTAGCATAACAAAAAATATGGGTGCTGCTATTTGTAATGCTAACAAAAAAAATGTATTAAAATACTCAATCAAAGAATCATATAAAAAGTTACTGGGCGATAGCTGTCCTATCGGAATAAATCGATAGCTTGTTTTTAGTGCTTGAAATATATATCCGTAGCTACGTGTTACCAAGAAAATCAATAAAAAAGTAAAGTAATAAAAATTACCGGTAATCGTGATTTGTGTTTGACTTAATGGGTCAAACACATTAACCATTGAAAATCCGATTTGATAATCTATAAATTGTCCTGCTAAGGTTAAAATAGCAAATACAATATATGCCCCAAATCCCAGCATCCATCCGGTTATAAATTCTTTAATAACTAAGATAGCATAATCAATAAGTAAAATACTCGTTGTACCTGTTAATGGTGTAATTATATTAATTATTATTAAAGAGAAAAAGAATCCTATGCCAACCTTAGTAATTTTAGGAATTGTGCGATTACTCAAAAACGGCATTATAATCATCATACTCATTGTTCGCACGAATACAAGTAAAAGGCTATCTAAATATATAAAAGGATTACCTATAAATAGTTCCATAATTTACACCGCTTATCGAATAAATTGATTAATACTCATAATTGTATTGGTAAAAAACTCCAATATTTGTCTGCCAATAAATGGTCCAAAAATAATAATACCTAAAAAGACGGCTAATATCTTCGGAACAAAAGCAAGTGTCTGCTCTTGGATTGATGTAATTGTTTGAAATACACTGACCAATAATCCAACAATTAAAGCTGTTAACAACAAAGGTAGCGCTGCTATAATCGTTGTAAAAACAGCTTCTCTCGCAAAATCCGTAATCATTTCTCCTGTCATCACAAACCCCTTTCTCAATAAAACGAGTCAACAAGTTCTTTAATGATTAGTGTCCAACCATCTGCCGCAACAAAAAGTAGTAATTTAAACGGAAGAGATATCATAACCGGTGGTAACATCATCATCCCCATCGACATTAATGTTGATGCTACGACCATATCAACAATAATAAAAGGTATATAAATCATGAATCCGATAATAAATGCTGTACGTAATTCACTGATTATAAAAGCAGGAATTAATACTTCGGTCGGTATTTCATCATATGATTCAATCGATTCGACTTCTGCAATATTTAGAAATAGATTCAAGTCTTTATCATTTACTTGGCCCATCATAAACTCACGAAGGGGATCCATACCACGTTCAATAGCTTCTGCTTGGTTAATCTCACCTTCCGAATAAGGCTGAAGTGCATTTTCATTAATATCTGTGATGACCGGCGACATAATAAAAAAAGTAATAAATAGTGCTAACCCAATAAGTATCTGGTTTGGAGGTGTTTGTTGAGTACCTAATGCGCTTCGTATAAAATGCAAAACCACGATAATACGTGTAAAAGACGTCATCATAATTAATATTGATGGCGCCAGCGCAATAATAGTCAAAATAAAAAGTATCTGCAAACTGCTTACAACATCACTCGCCTCTTCTGTTGCAGATAAATTCAAATCCACAGAAAAAGGAAAAGGTGTTTGTTGGGTACCTACTGCCATGATTGGAGTCATAGCAAAATTGTACCATACAAGCGCAAATACTATAAATAATAATACCGGTCTATATTTACTTATTATTTGTTTCATTTTTCTCATCTCCACAATCCTTTTCATCCTTTTCTTTACCTGACCTATATTTTTCAAGAATTTGTTGGAAAGGGAGTATTTTCTGCTTTTGATGATCATCTAATATCAACAATTCTTCCTCGGTTAATGTCAAAATAGTCTCAATATGTTGTTTTGTTACACTTACAACAACATATTGAGTCCCAATCCGAATCAACTCAAGGTATTTCGACTGCCCCAAAGATATAACTTCAATAATCTCAAGGTTCTTATTTGTCTTAGTACCTTTTTGAACACGCGCAATGACATACGTGACATAGTAAGCAGCTATTATAATGACCAAAAATAGAATCAATAGAAATAGCATTTCTAGCGAATCACGTTCTCCCAATACTAGTAAACCTACATTCGTCATAAAACACTATCCGATTACTTTTGATACAGCTTCTATAACGCGTTCTGCCTGAAAAGGTTTGACAATGAAATCTTTTGCCCCTGCTTGAATAGATTCAATAACCATTGCCTGTTGTCCCATTGCTGAACACATAATGATATCTGCATTACTCTTAATGCCACGAATCGCTTTAACTGCTTCAATACCATCCATTTCCGGCATTGTAATATCCATGATAACTAAATCCGGTGCTAGTTCAGAAAATTTTTCAACTGCTTTAACACCATTTTCAGCCTCTCCAATAACATTATATCCATTTTTTCCTAATATATCCTTGATCATCATTCGCATAAAGGCTGCGTCATCAACAATTAGTATATTTTTACCCGCCATTTTATCGCTCCTTATCAATGTTGTATTTGTTTTTTATTATAGCATACATCCTATGATTAATCATACACTTTTTGTTTTATGCCGCATTTTTGTGAAGAATTCACGACATTTTCTTCGCATCCATGTATTGTTATCACAGTATGGTTTTACCCTTCATAATTTCGGTCACTCGAATACTAAAGTTTTCATCAATAACGACCACTTCACCTTTTGCAACAATTTTACCATTAACCAATACATCCACTGGTTCTCCGGATAGTTTATTCAATTCTATAATTGTTCCCGGTGCAAACTCTAGAATGTCTTTGATTGAACGATGTGTTCGCCCTAGTTCTACTGTTACTTCGAGCTGAACATCCATAATCAAATCAATATTTTCCTTTTGTTGCATGACACTACCAACATCAAACTGTTGAAATTGGGCTTGTTGAACTTCAATGTTCCTATTTGGCATAGCTTGATTTTGCATGGGTGTCCCCTGTTGATTATACATTGGCATTCCTTGTCCTTGCATTGGCATGCCTTGGTTTTGAGTATACATATTCATATCAGCTTGTTGCTGTTGTTGTGGTGCTTGTTGTTGCTGCTGTTGTTGCTGTGGTTGTGCCGCTTCTACCGTCTTGTCAACCACTTCTTCACTTGTATTTATAAATTCTTTATAAATATCTTGCGCAAAATCAATTGGATACAATTGCATAATTTCACTATCAACTAAGTCTCCAATTTGTAGTCGAAAAGAAACCTGAATAAAAGATTCTGTTAAAAATTCAGCAACTTCGATTGGATCAAAAGGCTCATTTAGATTGATATGTGATGAAGAAGGTGGCTGAATATCGATTTTTTTCTTAAACATTGACGACATGGACGTTGCCGCAGAGCCAATCATTTGATTCATGGCCTCGCCAATCGCACTTAGATGTAAATCATTAATTTCTTCATCCGGCGCCGAACCATCCCCACCCATCATCAAATCTGCAATAATTTTCACATCATTCTCTTTTAAGATGAGCAAATTTGTTCCTTCTAAACCTTCTTTGTAAACGATTTGAACAGCAACACAAGGTGTTTCATATTGCTCTACAAAGTCTTCCCATCGTAGTACTTTTACCTTGGGTGTTGTAATCAAAACTTTTTGATTCACTAATGAATACAAGGTTGTAGCCGCCGTTCCCATACTAATATTTGAAACTTCACCTATGGCATCTTTTTCTTCTTCAGAAACTAATTCTTCTAAACTTGTATCGGACGAATCCGAATCATCAGAATCAAGTCCATTCAATAAAGCATTTATTTCTTCTTGAGATAACATATCATCCATCTAATCGTCCTCCTCTCTAATAATTTGTGAAACTTTAATTGCATTATTTTTCTCAAACACACCAGGGTTTCCTTTAAATTTAATTATATTTCCAACTAATACATCGATTTCATCTGTAACTTTTGTATCAAGTTTAATAATATCACCATACTGCAGATTGATAAAATCATCCACCGTAATTTGGCTTTTACCTAATATCGCACTAATTGGAATCTGAGTTTTTGAAATTTGATGTTCAATAATGTCAGAATACGTTTCTTCGTCTGATTCTTGTAATGAAGAAAACCAGTATTTCGTATTCAATTTATCCATTATTGGTTCAACACTCATATATGGAATACATACATTTAGTAGTCCTTCAACCTTGCCAATTCTAAGATTAAGCGTAATGAGCGCAATAATCTCATTCGGTGCAATTATTTGTGCGAATTGAGAGTTTGTTTCTATCTGTTCAAGTCTCGGATCAAGTTCAACAACATTTTTCCATGGATCGATTAATTGTTCCACTAAGATATTCATAATTTTTTCGATAATAGCTAACTCAATCTCAGAAAAATCTCTCGCTTTATCTAATGCTTCACCTTTTCCACCAAGTAATCGATCCACAATTGAGTATCCGATATCAACACTCATGTCAAGAACAACATTCCCTTTTAAAGGATAAAAATCAACAATTCCTAAAAGAATCGGATTCGATAATGCATTCGAAAACTCCGAATATGCAACAGCCTCCGAGTTAATCACATCAACTTGACATGAGTTTCGCATGTAGGCAGGCAACGTTGTTGATACGAGTCTGGCATAATGTTCAAAAATAATTTCTAATGTTCGTAAGTGCTCTTTTGCGAACTTACTCGGCCTAGCAAAATCATAGTCCTTGACTTGTTTTTCTTTTGAACTTGATTTGTACTCTTCAACGTCCAACTCACCGGTATTTAACGCATTTAGCAATTGGTCTATCTCATTTTGAGATAATACCTCACCCATATCCTCACCTCCTGCCGAATATAATCAAATAAAAGTTTTATTCGCTAACAATTAAATTATTGAAATACACATCTACAACAGCTTCGTTGCCTATTAATTCTTGAAATTTGAATACAAGCTCTTTTTTTAGCTCTTCTTGTTTTGAATACTCTTTGTAATAAGACAAATCTTTACTTATAAGAATTGAATAAATCCGATCGCGTATGATTCTTCCTTGACTCGTTAGGATTTGTCGAGATTCTTCTGCACCTTTGTGTTTTGTATCAATCGCAACGCCAACTTTTAAGACAACATTGGCTGTTTTTCCAGTTTCTTCATTCATCAATTTCAGAATAAACTGATCATCCTCTTCACCAAGGTTTACTTCTTCTAGCTGTGATAATGGTATAATCACTTCTCCGCTTTCATCTTTTTGTGTTTCGGGAATCAAAATTGATCGAACACTTCCGACCTGAACTAAAACAATAATCATAATTACGAGTACGATTCCTGTTAAAGCAACATTAATGATTGGTAACAACTTACTCATATTCGTTCTCCATTCTTTCTCATTTTACTCCAACGTCGCATTATCCGCTGTTTCTCCGATTGATGTTTCTTCTTCGTCCGAATTACCGATAAGAAATTCTCTAGAATCTAAAACAACTTTGATCTCGACACGACGATTCTGTGCTCTACCTTCAAGTGTGTCATTCGATGCAATTGGTCGATACTCTCCATACCCAGTCGCAGCAACCTTTTCCGGATCAAACTCATGTGACTCGAGGAGTTCCTCTAAAACTGCATACGCACGATATGACGATAAAATCCAGTTGTTTGGAAACTGAGCATTATTTATATCCAAATTATCTGTATGCCCTTCAATCTGGATATCATAGCTACTATATTCTTGTTTTTTTAATGTATTCGCAATAGCGTCAATCGCACTTACCGCTTCAGTTCTTAAATTGGCTCTACTACTATCAAACAAAAATTCTCCTTGCAAGGTCAATTTAACATAATTTGAGGTATACGATATAGCAACTACATCCGCATCATAGCCTTCATTACGTATTTGTTCCTCGATAGATTCTGCTATTTGACCGGCGCGAATATATTCTTCTGTTTTTTCTTTGATGCTATCTTCATCAATTTCAATATCCGTATCTTCTTGTTCCGGCAATGTATTATCTTGATTTTGATTCAAGTTCATATTACCCTGAATAATAATTTGAATATCACTTAACTGAGTAACTCCATTATTTAATAATTCTCCTTCGGTTAATGCTTCACCACCAGGTAAAACATCAATTTGATCAGCGAATGAACTCATTGCAGCTTTAAATTTTGCAATATCAACACTTGACATGGAAAATAACAGTACAAAGAAACATAACAATAATGTGACCATATCACCATATGTTGACATCCATGCAGGTGCACCTTTAGGTCCTTCATCTGTATGCTGTTTTCTAGCCATGACTATTCACCTTCGCTTTCTCCTTCAGCGTTTTGATCTGATAATGATGCCCGTAGCACCGGTGATAAGAAGGCTTTTAATTTTTCTTCAATGACTCTTGGATTTTCTCCGGCTTGAATCGATAGTAGTCCTTCTATCATTACTTCCTTCATTAAAAGTTCTTCATTGCTTCGAACGGCTAATTTACCTGCAAATGGTATACAAATAAAATTTGCCATAATTGAACCATACATCGTTGTCAGTAGTGCAACTGCCATTGCCGGTCCTATTGATGATGGATCATTAAGATTTCCTAACATATTAATAAGTCCGACCAAGGTTCCAATCATACCCCAAGCAGGTGCTAAGGCTCCCATCTGGCTCCAAACACCTTGAACATCTCGATGACGTGTCTCAATAAAGCTTAATTCTGTCTCCAATATACTTCGAACCAATTCAGGATCTGTTCCGTCAACAATTAAAAGAACACCCTTTTTCAAGAAGTCATCTTCAATAGCCTCTGCTGCTTCTTCTAAAGCAAGTAGTCCTTCTTTTCTGGCTACATTCGATAGCCGAATAATTTCTTTGATGACTTCTCCCTCATTCATAAGGATAACTTTAAAAGCAATTGCTGATGCCCTTAGCGCACCGACAAACTTATTCATAGGGAAGTTAATCATCGTTGAAGCAATTGTTCCACCAATTGTAATCATTACAGACGGCACATTCCAGAAAGCAGCTATTCCGCTTACTCCCTTATCTACTATGATAGAAAAGAGAAAGAAGAAAACGCCTAAAACTAATCCGATTATAGTTGCTAAATCCACTATTTCCACCTCACGTCAAGTATTCTTGTCAGTCCGTAATAAACCCATCTTGTCTTGCTATTTGTTTACTCTTCATGACCTTTTCATAAATTTCATTCATTGACTCTGTGACAACTAGCTTCTTCCCCGTCGTCAAGGTAATTACTGTATCCGGTGTTTCTTCTACTTGTTCAATTAAATCATTATTTAACAAAACTTTTTGATGATTAAATTTCGTGATATAAATCATTTTGACACCTTCAATCTATGTATAATTGTGGTGCCAGTCATCGCCTGACACCACAATCATCTTATTTTATCATTATCTCTTCAAGTTTACAAGCTCTTGTAGCATTTCATCTGAAGAAGTAATAATCCTTGAATTTGCTTGGAATCCACGTTGTGTTGTAATCATCTCCGTAAATTCTGTTGATAGATCTACATTCGACATTTCCAGAACACCGGAATTAATTGCTCCACCATTTGATGATATATCAATACCAATTCCATCAAACTCGCCGGAATTACTTGTTGAAGTGAACAAATTGTTTCCTTCTTTACGAAGACCTGCCGGATTGTCAAAGTCTGCAATAGCAATTTGACCTAGTAGCTTGGTTGATCCATTGGTATATTGGCCTAGGATCTTTCCATCACTACTAATTTCATAACCGGAAATTGTCCCGGCCGGATTACCCGAATCAAGTCCGTTTGTATCACCAGCTCTTGCCTCTATTGTTGTATTACCTGAAAACATTGTCAAACTACCAAAGTTAACTTCAATTGTTGAAAAATCCGAGTTTACAGTATCTAAACCTGTTATATCAAAGGTAGCTGGTGCGTTGGTAATTTTACCCGTCGCTCCATCAAAGTTTATCGTTACTGCTCCTGTTGCTGCTCCAATAATCGAAACACCATTTTGATCAGTAACATCCGTCATTGTAATATCATATTCATTTGCTGTTCCGGTTTCTTGAACGTTCATCTCAGCTGTATATGGATATCCTAATGAATCATAAATTGTCATGGTAAATGGAACGCCACCTTCTGCTGGTACTAATTGCGGGTCATTCATATTTATATTCCCCCCAATAATCGCTTTTGACGTCATTTGTGGCTCTGAAAAAACATTTTCCGAACTTAAAATTCGTAAAGGCTGCACTTTATTTTTTTGAATTTCTCCATCATTACCGACACCCCATCCCATAAGGTTTAGTCCACTTGAACTAACCAAATTACCTACAGAATCGATGTTAAATGCACCGGCACGTGTAAATTTGTTTCCTGTAATATCAGAAACAACGAAGAAACCTTCACCTTCAATTTTTAAATCTAAAGGATTGTCTGTACGTTGAGAAGCTCCCTCCGTCATATTGACATCGATTGAGCCCAGAGTAGCACCTAGACCGATTTGTATTGGGTTTGTACCACCTTTGTTTTCATTGGCACCTGAGGCACCTTGTACAGTTTGAGAAAAAATCTCACTAAATGTTGCACGACTGGATTTAAATCCTACCGTATTGACGTTGGCAATATTATTCCCGATAACGTCCATTTTTGTCTGGTGAATACGAAGACCTGAAACACCAGAATACATTGATCGCATCATAATTTGTTGACCTCCTATGTCGACAGTCTTTATTGTACGTTCTATCCATCAGTCAAGAACGTTTCGCTTCCTCTAAAAGGTCCGGCTTATACCAATAAAGCTCCATCAATATTTGTAAAAACATGTTCTTTGCTCTCTTCTTTGTTCAAAGCAGTAACAACGGTCGCATTTTCTACGTTAACAATCAGTGCTACATCATCCACAAGCATTAAAGATTCTTTTACACCTTTATCTCGGGCACTGGCTAGACCGTTTTGTAAGCGTTCTAGTTGATTCGCACTAAAGTCAATCTGTCGTGATTCTAAACGCATACTTGCATGCTTAGAAAATTTCAATTCATGTTCTTGATTCAGCTGTTGATTAAGTATTTTTTGAAACTCACCTTGACGACTCTGACGTCCTGTCTGCTTGGTCGTATCCGGCTTCGTTACCTGACTTAATTGTTGAATCGATTTTGCCATTTGATTATTAATAATCATAGGATCAGCTCCTATTCTTCATTATTTTGTTCTTCAGTGGTTTCTTCTCCAAGTAGTTGCTTTAACAAGGTTTCAATGGCTTCGATTTTATTTCCATTACCTTCAATAGCTTCAATCATTGCAACAGTTTCAGTACCAAAATCACTGATAACGGTTGTAACACTACTTAATGCCATTTCTTTCTCATTGACTAGCAAATAAGGAACTCCGTTCTTTAAATTCACTGCATCAACAATACCGATAACTTCTGTTTTATTTCCAGAAACTTCATTCGTTACTGTTCCTTGAACATATTTATCGATTAAGCTATTTGCTTGGGATAACTGGAAGGATGTATTTAAGTTTTGCATCTGCTCAAGAGATGAAAACTGAGCCATTTGTGCCAAAAAATCTTCGTTTGTTGTTGGTTCTAATGGATCTTGATATTTCATTTGTGTAACCAAAAGATTTAAAAATGCATCTTTTCCTAAAAATTCATCCGTACCTGTTTTTGCTGTTTCTTTTAGTCCGTACTTATCTAAAATTCCTTGTACTGCATCTACTGTTGCCATACATTCATCTCCTAAGCTTGAAACTCAATAGAACTCATCTCTGAATCCATGTGATCGGTTCTCTCAACACGTGTTTCGTCTTCAAGTTGTTCATTGACCATTTGTTGAATACGATCAATTCCCGAATGTCGTTTTTTATTTTGTCCCATTGTTTGCTGATATTTTTCTGATTCACGTTCGCTATCTTTCCCGGCAAAAAAAGCTTTTGAATCGCCTACAGTTATTTTCACTTCGCGAAGATCAATTCCTTGAGCTTCGAGCTGTTGCTTCAAAACAGGAATATTTTTTTCAATCAAGCTTTTTACTGCTTCAGATTCAGCAACAAATTGGCCTGTCATGATGCCGTTTTCTCTCGAAATATTTATTGCTATTTTTCCTAAGTTTTCAGGTTGTAATTGAAGCATGATATCTTGTTTTCCTTGACTCACTTCCACTTTAAGTCCTGTAACAATTTGATTAAATACATCTTTTGCAGTGATTTCAGTGTGAACTGTTCTAATCTCGCCATTCATAACAATTGTTTCCACTTTTTCAGTAACCACTTGATTAAGCGTAGATTCAAATCCTGTAGGAATCCGATTTTTTTCTTCGCTATTTGCGGTTAACACGGACTTATCTAAGTCCTCAGGTTCAAAGGTATCTGATGACTCTTGTTTTGAAAAATTCGTCTCAGCTTGTTCTTGACTCTGAATGGTGGCACCGATTATTTCTGTGTTAAGAATAACTGGTTCATCTGCTTTGGCCTGGGTTATTGCAACTTGTTCAGTGACCCATTGCTTGCGTTCATTAAATGCTGTAGAAAACTCTTCTAATAGAGCGGCTACTTGTTTGTATTGTTCAACAGCACCTTCTGTCACCAATAATTCAGTTGACGACTCTAGTCCCATCTGTACAGTAACAAATTCCATAAGCATCTCTACATCAAACAAATCTTCAATGTCCATCTCAAGCTCTTGTAACGTCGCTTGTATTTCATCGATGGAAACATTCATTAAATCCGCAATCGCTTGAATGATCTCTAGCGAAAACGTCTCCATGTGCTGAGTAGCTTCTAAAGAAATTTTTTCTTCATTAGAGACTAAATTCTTCTTTCCTGTTTCAACTTCTACAGGAACTTCTTCTTTCAAAATCTTCTCTTGAGATTTTATAGCACTTTTTTCTGATGACTGTTCAACACGTTTATTGGGACGTTCAAAGCGTTGTGGTTGTGATTTACTTTCCACATTACGATTAACACCCTCAGTTGAACTATTTGATACCTCTCGAGTCTTTTGAATAACTTCTTTGAAGCTTGAAGAATCTGAGTTTTGTTCTGAACGATTCACGTAATTCACTTCATTAAATGTAGTGTTCATCAAATTTGCTACGAAATTCATAGCAATACTATTCATTGACTACCTCCTTTACTTCATTCTTCAGGATAAAGATATGTTGTAATTCTTGCTGCGACACTTGTATCCATTGCAGCTAATACCTTGCCTGCTTGTTGCGCATCCAGATTTTTGATGATTGTAGCAACCATCTCTAATCGCGTCGTACTCATTTCTGATAGGATTGCTGCAGCATTTGCCGGTTTCATCTCATCATAAGTTGTAATTAGCTGTTTAAGTTCCTCGTTATTGGCTTCTTCTCTTACAACTTCTTCATAGATTTTTGCCGCATTATCCGGATTCATTGTTTCATACCACGTTGGATAGCTTTCCGAATCAAATTGTTCAACGATAAAACGATCAAACTCTGCCTTTTCTTCATCGAATTGTAAATATCGATCTTCAAAGGTTTGTAAACGAGCATTCTCATTTTGAAGCTGATTAATCTGTTCTATAAGTGTTTCGGCTTCTTCCTCCTTTTCCTTAAGTAGATTTTCAGTAACTTTTAATATTTCTACAACTTCCTCTAATGATTGATAGCCTTCCTCAGATAAAGAATTTTCAGTTGTTTCAGGCATCGATGGAAGAATGAACGTAGCACCGGGAATATTTTGAATCTTAGGTCCAATAACTTCGGTTCCGAGTGAACCAACATCGAATTTGAGAAGCGCAACAAAAATACCAAATAGTATTAAAATAGCTACTAATGCGATAATGACTACCATTTGTATTTTTCCACCACTTTTTTTTTGCGATATTTCTTCTGCCATGACCTTCCTCCTAATTACGAATTTCTATATTTGTAACTCACAATTTCATCGAGTCGTTTTGCATCTTCTAATTTTTCATTATCTATATAGGTTTCAAAAGCTTTTTCTTTCAAACTTTCAAATATTTTTCGATCTTGCAAGGCCCTTTTTAATGCTTCTTTTGCTTCTTCAACCTTGAGTTTATGCTGTCGAATCAACTGTTTTTGTTCAGTCATTGCTTGATGATAATAACGAATACGTTCATGTGCACTTTTCATTTCCGAAGAGTTGACACAACCGGTAGATAGATTTATTTGAAAACGCTGGTTTGCCTCATGCAGTCGACCTTCAATTTCTAGTAAAAGTTCCTGACTTTTGCCTAAGGCTTGCAATGCATTTCCCAATTCTAATTGTTTTTGCTTTTCTAGTTTTTTCTTTACTTGAAATACCTTTTCCATGGGAAAATTAAACTTTGCCATGATTATTCACCTATCATTCATTTGTGCTACTTGAATAAATACTTTCTAATTCTCTTGTAACTTCATCAATGTCGAAAATTTCATCGACTTCTTGCCTCAAAAAGTTATTTACTGCTTTGATCTTATCAATTGCTTCATCAATTTCAGGATTACTCCCCTTTGAGTAAGCGCCTATATTAATCAAATCTTCTGAATCTCTGTAGGTAGCAACAATAGCCGTTAAATAATTTGCAAATTTCTTATGTTCTTTTGATACAACTTCATTCATAACCCTTGATACACTCTGTAATATATCGATTGCAGGATAATGATTTTTATTCGCTATACGGCGCGACAAAACAATATGCCCGTCCAAAATTCCACGTGCAGCATCAGTAATTGGTTCATTCATATCATCCCCATCAACTAAAACAGTATATAATGCAGTGATTGAACCACAATCAGAATTTCCTGTTCGCTCTAGTAATTTTGGCATAACACTAAATACAGACGGAGTATAGCCTCGACTTACCGGTGGTTCCCCAATTGCAAGGCCTATCTCACGCTGTGCCATAGAAAACCGCGTTAATGAGTCCATCATAAGTAAAACGCTTTTGCCTTGATCACGAAAATATTCTGCAATAGCTGTTGCTGTTTTTGCAGCTTTTTGTCGTTCCATGGCTGGTTTGTCCGAAGTTGATACCACGACGACCGAACGTTTCAGACCATCTTCGCCCAAATCTCTCTCAATAAATTCTCGAACTTCTCGTCCCCGCTCACCTATTAAGGCAATAACATTTATATCCGCTTTTGTGTTTTTTGCAATCATTCCTAATAAAGTACTTTTTCCAACGCCACTTCCGGCAAAGATACCGACTCTTTGCCCTTCACCAACCGTCAACATACCGTCAATAGCTTTAACACCTAATGGCAAAATATTTTTTATTCGATCACGTTTTAAAGGATCCGGTGCATCATTATCTATATTATATTGTTTTTCTGTATATAAAGGGCCTTTATCATCAATCGGTTTCCCTAATCCATCCAATATACGCCCCAGTAATTGGTCAGATACGGATACTTGTAATGGGTGTCCTATGGATTCCACATAACTTCCGGGTCCGATTCCCTCCATGTCATCAAGAGGCATCAACAATATTCTATTATCTTTAAATCCAACAACTTCTGCTAAAACTTTTTTGTGATGATTTCCAGACGTAATCATGCATGCATCGCCTACTGAAACTTGAGGACCTAGCGATTCTATCGTTAATCCGACAATTTTTACCACTCTTCCCATTTGCTTGATATATGATTTAGCCATGAGTTTATCGTATTTTTTAAAGTCTATATTAGGCATTATAGCTATCACCTTCCAAACTTTCTCTTATGAGTCGAAGTTCCTGTAATAAAGATTCCATTTGAGTACCTAATGAGCAATCAATACTTCCCATATTAGTTTCAATGATGCATTCATTTTTTTCCAACTGTTGATCTACAAGAATTTCCACATCAATCTTTTCACTCAACCCTTCAACAATACGCTGTTTATTCTCTAGTACTTCGTCGACGTCAAATGAAGAGACTTTAATAACAAGATCCCCGTGTAAATCCAATTCATTCATACCACTTTTTATTAAGAACATTATTGTTTCCTGACTTACACTTTGAACACCAATAAGCTTTGTAACAAGCGCTTCAATAATGAATAACATTTTAGGCTCAAGTTCCTTTTTTTGAGCTTCAAATTGTTTAGTTATCTCAGCACGTAGATGTTCAACTTCTTGATATAAAGTATCACGTTCTTTTTCTAATAGGCGTTGTCCCTCATCCTGACTAATTGCCTTACCTTCTTCATATCCTTTTTGGTAGCCATCTTCATATCCTTTTTCTTGTCCTAATTCTAGACCTTTATCATAGGCTTCGTCAATAATTTTTTCTTTAAGCACTTCTAAATCTTCATGTACATCAGACATTTCATAAGTATGGACGTCTTCTGCATGTTCTACAGCTTTAATTGAACTTTTTAATACTTTAGGGTCATTATTAGCAATAACCTTGATTTCTTTTTTTTGTTCTGTAAATGAGACAAAATTAGACTTCACAATTCTAGACAATGATTTCGTCACCTCCACCACGGCTAATAACGATTTCTCCACTGTCTTCGAGTTTACGTATAATATTTACAATTTTCTGTTGCGCTTCTTCAACATCTTTTAATCGTACAGGTCCCATATATTCCATTTCTTCTCGAATCATTGTTGCCAATCGTTTAGATAAATTATTAAAGATAACATTTTGCACTTCTTCAACTGCTCCTTTTAAGGCAATACCCAAATCATTATTATCCACTTCACGTAACACCCGTTGAATGGATCGATCATCAAGAGATAGAATATCTTCAAATACAAACATTTTCTTGCGAATCTCTTCCGCTAAATCAGCATCTTCTATTTCTAATGTTTCCATAATATGTTTTTCTGTACTTCGATCAACAGAGTTCAATATTTGAACAATTGCATCAACACCACCAACAATTGTATAGTCTTGCGTAACCAAGGATGAAAGCTTTCTTTCCAAAATATCTTCAACATCTTTAATGACGTCTGGGGATGTGCGATCCATTGATGCAATACGTCTAGCTACATCTGCCTGTTTTTCTTGAGGTAATGCCGCTAAAATCATCGATGCTTGCGCAGCACTTAAATAGGATAGTATTAAGGCAATGGTTTGATTATGTTCGTCTTGAATAAAGTTCAATAATTGACTCGGTTCTGTTTTCCGAATAAATTCAAAGGGTCTTACCTGTAATGACGATGTCAAACGTCCAATGACTTCCATCGCTTTATCTGACCCTAAAGCTTTTTCCAACAAGTCTTTCGCATAACCTATACCACCTTCAGCGATATATTGCTGTGCTATACAAATTTCATAAAATTCTTTGATAATATTTTCTTTTACTTCAGGACTGACACTTCGTGTATTTGCAATTTCTAAAGTCAACTGTTCAATCTCTTCTTCTTTTAAATGTTTAAAAATTTGTGAAGATTTCTCAGGACCTAGTGCAATTAATAAAATTGCAGCTTTCTGTATTCCTTTATAATCAGCCATCGTATCACTCCCAATCTTCATTTAACCAATTCCGTAATAATAGTGCTACTGCATCCGGATTATCCTCTACAAAACTCTCAATTTGAACTCTTGCATCACTCTTACCTCCAAACTCTATCGACTCCAAATCGGATACCTGGCGCGTTGAAGCCAACATTTCTTCAACGGATAATTCCGGTTCAATCTCTCTAATCTCTACAGGCTCAGTACCTTTATATACAGCATATCCAAGTAATAAGATCATCAGAACTATGATACCGATCAACAAATAATCACTCATATTTGACTCTTCTGCTTCACGATCAATAAACCTAGGGACTTCATAAGCAAGAACCATCACATTATCGACATTGCTAGCCATTCGAATCATCTCAACAATATCCTCATCAATGTCCTCAATTTTTGTTCGTCCTTCTTGGGTGATGTCATATTTAAACTGTTCCCACGTTCTTCCTGCTAAAATACCGTCTTCTTGACTTTCTAGCATTTCCTGATCGTATGTTCGATATTTTGTTAGCGAAACAGAAACCGTTGAATCATCATATATAACGCCACCAATAGCTTTTACCGCGGTAGCTACTTCAGTATCATAAGTATAAACAACGTTACGTTCTTCTATTGTTACTGTTGATTCATTACCATCTGCAATCATTGTATCGGTAACACCATTAGCATCTGTCCCCGGAACTCCACCTGTTGTGGCATTCTCAGATTCTTCAAGATAGGTATTATCTTCGACAATAATACCGGTATTCGTTCCGTCTTGTGTGCTATGACGTTCAGTCACTTGTTCTAATTCATCAAAATCAATGACTAAATCAACAGTTACCATCGCATCATCATATTCACCTGCGGACAACAAAATAGAACGCACATTACTTTTTACCATCAATTCTTTTTGCATCTCATACTCGGTTCTTGATGAAATGTTCCCTATACTATCCGTCACTGTTTGTCCATCAAACAACAACCTTCCTGTAGAGTCAATAACGGTTACGTTATTTAAAGAAAGATTATCAACACCTGTAGCAACGAGCTTTGCTATGCTCTCAACACTTCCACTTGCTAATTTTTCATTTGTCGTAATAAGTATACTGGCTTTGGATTCTTTTGCTTCATCTAAGATTGTTCGATCTGATTCCGGCATAACTAATTCAACTTCTGCTTGTTCTACGCCTTCAATCAGTTCGATTGTATTTGCTAGACTTGTCTTTAAAAATTCTTTTCGTTTCAAAGCTCTTTCTGACTCTGTTGTCATTATTGAACTCTCAAACAAATCATCATACGTAAGCTCACGACCAGATAAAATACCAATCTCTGCCAAGGCTAATGTAGCATCCCTCCTGCTACCTTGTATAACATATATACTTCTTGCATCGTCGCCGACTTGATTATTAATGCCCGCCGTATTCAACGTCTCTACGATGACATTTATTTGAGATGGTTCTAAATCGCCTTGTAAAAGTTCGTATCTCGGCCGATTTAAAAACACAACAAGAACAACCAAAGCTACAACTCCTATAGCTATCGTTGCTATCATTTGCATTTTTTGTTTCGTTGAATATTTGTCCCAAAACTCCGTTAATTGATTTGATATCCGATTCAAAAACTCGGGCATTTCCTACACCTCATTGAATTTATTTATATTTGCATTCGCATGATTTCATTATATGCTTCTAAGACTTTATCCCTAATTTGAACCGTATATTGAAGAGCAACCGTCGCTTTTTCTTGCGCAATCATTACTTCATGAATATTATCAATATCACCAATGGCAAAACTCATCGCTGATTGTTCAGCTTGTTTTTGTAGGGTATTTGTTTGATCCAACATGTTAATCGCCGACTTATACATGTCTGAAAAAACAGTTTTATTCGCTTCTTTTTGTTGCATTCCCACTTTGGGAAGTTCACTGACCAAATTATTAATACTTTTAATATCCATCATTTCACCTCAGATTATCTTCCGATTTCTAATGCTTTTGCTGCCATTGCTTTCGTTGCATTAAACGCGGTGATGTTTGCCTCGTATGAACGGTTTGCAGATATAAGATTCGTCATTTCTTCAACAACATTTACATTTGGCATCTCGACATATCCTTCTTCATTTGCATCCGGATGTGAAGGATCATACACTTGGGTCAACGGCGAATTATCTTCGATAATTTGACGCACCTTAACTCCACCTATTTTTGACTGGCTACCTTTTTGCATATACCGATTTAAATGTGACCGAAAATTTTTACCGTCATTAATCTCTTGAAAAACAACCGTTTTTCTTCGATACGCTTGTCCATCATCACCTTTTGTCGTGTTTACATTCGCAATATTTTGCGATATTGTATCCATACGTAATCGCTGCGCCGTCATTCCCGTTGCACTAACATTCATCGAATCAAAAAAAGACATACCCTTACTCCTTTCGGTTTAATCTATCATACATTGTATCAGTTTATTGTTAAGAATACAACTGCTTTTTTGTAAAAAGTAAATTATATTTACTATTTTTAAAATAAGAAGAGACTATAAATCTCTTCTTATATTTTATCGATTTCTTCTTTTAAAATACTATTCAAAATCTTAATATATGTTCCTTTCATTCCCAATGACCTTGATTCAATCACTCCTGCACTCTCAAACTTACGAAGCGCATTAACGATAACACTTCGTGTAATACCTACACGATCTGCCACTTTTGAAGCAACGAGAATACCTTCATTTCCATCTAACTCTTCAAAAATATGCTTAATTGCTTCTTGTTCCGAAAAAGAGAGTGTTCCTACTGCTGATTTCACAATACTGCTCTTTCTAAGCTCTTCAGAATTTTCTTCATTAATCGAACGCATGATTTCCAATCCAACGACCGTCGAACCATATTCAGCCAGTATAATGTCTTCAATATCATATAATGAATGCAAGCGATACATCACTAATGTACCTAGACGTTCTCCTGCAATATCGATTGGAGAAACCATACCAATATATCCTTGTTCCGTGTATATTTTTTTGATTCCTAGTGTGAGAAAATTAATATTTTCTTTGGTGGATAAAATATTTAACAACCGTTCGTTTAACTGTAAATCAATAATCTCTTTATTCTCAGAGGTTAATAATTCTGTAATCGGTTCAATGGTTTGTTTAGAATATTGTGCCAGTAACTTTCCCTTCTTACTAAGCACTAATACCGTTGAATCTAAAATGTCACTCATTACTTCACAAATGTCTTGAAAAACCACTCGCTCTGTTCCTGTTTTTTGTAAAAGCTTATTGATTTTTCTGGTGCGGTCTAATAGTTCAACACTCACTACCTTTTTCCTCCTACTAACATTTTCAGCTACATGCCTAAACTCTATTATATCTTAATCCATAATAGAAGACAAGGAAATTGTAGACAAATTTCACGCATCTTCTCCATCTTCTTGGGTTTTTTCTTGAATGTTCTTACAAGTTTCATTGATACACAATAATTTTTTACCTTTTTCCACCATCATGCTACCACACAGCTCACATTTTTCTGTTGATGGTTTGTTCCAAGTCATGAAGTCACATTCAGGATTATTTTCACAACCAAAATACCGACGTCCTTTTTTGGTTTTCTTAACCAGAACATCCCCTTCACACTTTGGACAATGAACATCTTCCACCTTTTCAAGAAGAGGTTTTGTATTTCTACATTCCGGAAAACCAGGGCAGGCTAAAAACTTTCCATATCGTCCCATTTTTATAACCAAGTTCCGTCCACACAGTTCACAAGGAATATCGGTTTCTTCATCCTTTATTTCAATTTTACTCACTTCTTCTTCCGCTGTTTCAACAAGAATCTCAAATCCAGGATAAAATTTTCGCAGAACATCTTTCCATGGAATATCGCCTTCTTCTACTTGATCGAGCTCTTTTTCTAAATTAGCCGTAAAATCTACATTGATAACGTCATCAAAATAACCTTTTAATATTTCATACACTATTTCTCCAAGCTCCGTCGGAAACAACTTCTTTTGCTCTTTACCCACATAACCACGAGCAAGGATGGTAGAGATTGTTGGTGCATAGGTACTTGGTCTTCCCACACCATTTTCTTCAAGGGTTTTAACTAAAGCCGCTTCAGTATATCTGGCTGGTGGTTGTGTAAAATGTTGAATACCTTCTACGGATTTCATTGCAAGCTCTGTATCCGTTTTTATGGCAAGTTGTTTTTTGACAACGGCATCATGATCGTCATCATCATGATTATAGACTTTTAAAAATCCATCGAATTTTAAGGTTTGAACATTCGTTCTAAATTGATACTGCTGAATGTACATGGTAATTCGTTGTCGATTATATATTGCCGGTTTCATTCGCGAAGCAACAAATCGTGTCCAAATCAATTGATATAAGCGATATTGTTCTCTCGACAAAGATGCTTTAATTGATAAGGGTTCTAATTCTGTGTAAGTAGGTCGGATTGCTTCATGAGCATCTTGAGCCGAATCACTTTTTTGCACTGCAATTGGTTTGCTATTTATATATTCACTTCCATAATTTTCATTAATAAAATCAATCACTTCATTATGTGCTTGATTAGCAATTCGTGTAGAATCTGTACGTAAATACGTAATTAATCCTGTCGTACCTCGACCGGGAATATCTACACCTTCGTATAATTGTTGGGCAATACGCATGGTCTTGGATGTAGTGAAATTTAATTTTTTTGAAGCCTCTTGTTGTAATGTACTTGTTGTAAATGGCAAATTGGGTTTTCTAATCCGGTCAGAGTTTTTAATATCCTCAATCGATACCGGTTGATTTTCTATAGTCGACAATATTTCATCAACTTCTGATTTTTTCGATAGCTGAATTTTCCCATCTTTATTTCCATAAAAATTAGCCGTAAATGGATCTTTTAATCTATTCGCCTTAATTGTTGCATCAATAGTCCAATATTCTTCCGGAATGAACTGTTCAATCATCTTTTCCCGTTGACAAATTAACTTCAATGCAACCGATTGAACACGTCCTGCACTTAATCCTTTTTTTACTTTCTTCCATAATAAGGGACTGATTTTATATCCTACAATTCTATCAAGAATTCGACGTGCTTGCTGAGCATCAACAAGGTCCATATCAATTTTACGTGCTGCTTTTATAGAACCTTTAACTGCTTCTTTTGTAATCTCATTAAAGGTAATCCGATAAATATTATCATTTAATGGCGCTAGTGCATTATATAAGTGCCAAGAAATCGCTTCACCTTCACGGTCAGGGTCAGTCGCTAAGAAGACTTTCGTTGATTTTTTCGCTTCCTTTTTTAATTTTGCAAGGAGTTCACCTTTTCCACGAATCGTTATATATTTTGGTTCAAAGTCGTTTTCCGGATCAACACCTAATTGACTTTTTGGCAGATCACGCACGTGTCCCATAGACGCTTCAATTTTGTAATTTGAACCTAAAAATTTCTTGATTGTTTTTGCTTTAGCCGGGGACTCAACGATAACTAAGTTTTTTGCCATTCTAAACCTCCAAACGTGTATAATAACACCCTGACTTTTTCTCAATGAATCCTTTTAACTCTAAACTTAAAAGAATAATCATGATTTCATCATGTTCTAAAATACACTTGTCTTGTTTTTGCCCATAAATCTGATGAACAATTTGATCCACATGAACAGGGTCGTAACTTATACAAGAATATACTATATTTTCTTTTTCTTCAAGTTTTTTTTCAAATTCATCTACATTCTTCCTTTTATCACTCATGATTATTCCAAGCTCATCAAGGATGTCATCAACGTCAAAGATAGGTTTTGCGCCTTGTTTAATCAAATGATTGGACCCTTCGCAAGATTTATCAAATAATCGTCCTGGAACAGCCAATACATCTCGACCTTGTTCCAAGGCATAATCCGAAGTTATAAGGGACCCACTTTTTTTTGCCGCTTCAATAACGACTATTCCATCACTCATACCACTTATAATACGATTTCGTTTCGGAAACATATATGGCTGAACATTTCTTCCATAAGGTTCTTCTGACAAAATACATCCATACTTTTGTATTTCTTGGAAATACTTATCGTGGCGTTTCGGATAACACTCATGTAATCCGCCTCCTAGAATTGCGGTTGTATATTGTTTGTCTTCAATGCAACCCATATGCGCATGCACGTCAATACCATATGCCAAACCACTAACGACATTTATACCAAGACGTGCCAACTCTTTTGCAAAATATTTTGCCATTGCTTTTCCATAATCACTGGCTTTACGAGAACCTACAATACCTATAGAAAACTGTGGTAATTGAACATTACCTTTTGCATATAAGGCAATCGGACAATCATCAATTTCTAATAAACGTTTAGGAAATTGTTCTTGTTCCGGCAATAAAACGTTTACATTTTTTTTACGAATTTTATTGTAATACGTTTCAATTTCAACTATTTTTTCTTTATATTGTTGCCACTCATCTTCCTCATGATTGGTTATAAATCCCGATCCTAGGCGTCCTTCAATACTTTGAAAATACTCTATGATTTCTTGACGCGGACATTGGTATATTTTTTCAACATTTTGAAATTCTTTGTATAAATACCAAGCACCTCTAGGTGTAATCCCGGGTGCTTGACTTAACCAAATATGGTATATCTCTTTTTTCATAACTCTCCCTTATCTTTATTTTACCGTTTTACCTTGCGAATGATTTTCTTCATAAATGGTACTCCATGTTCAAATAACTTGTAGCTTAATGGTCGAATGATTAAATCAAACTCGCCAATATATTCAACAAATTCACCTGTGAATCCTTTTTTGAACCGATAGAGCCCATGTAACGGATTATCCGGACTCAAATCACCTGATATGCCTCTGAAATCATACATTGTACATCCCATTTCATAGGCATCTTGAATCATTTGCCATTGTATAAGATAGTTTGGCATAATATTACGAAATGCATTATCGCTTGCTCCATAGAGGTACCAAGCCGTTTTTCCATTCACTAGCATAATCGTTCCTGACACAACAAGCCCATTTGGATGTTCCTGGCACAAAAGATTTAATTCTTTTTCTTCTTGACTTAATTTAGCTATGCGTTTTTCATCCTTTTTCTCTTTTGACTCTTCTTGTTCCAATTGTTTACCCACAATTTCCAGAGCTTTTTTTACGTTATATTTTGCCAGATAAAACTTCAATTTACCTGCTGGATACAAAACATCATACATACTTTGAAAATAGTCAAGTGATCTTGGAATAAAGCCATCCCGTTCTCCGGTAACGCGCATAATTTTTTCAAATAATTCAAGTTCATCACGAGAACCTTCATATATCTCAACACCTTTTTTTTCTGCCAAACGGATATTGTAACGCGTTTTATGATGGAATTTTTTCATCAGTGCATCTAAACTTCGATCTAGTGGCAATCGATAGACAAATCGTGGCTGTATCCCATCAAAATCAAGGGTAATGCCTTTATGCTGATATCCCATATCACAAAGCATATGTATGATATCTGCATGATTAAAGCCGTCTTCGACAAGGTGTCCTTCTGCATCGTGCTCACGATACATAACACAGGGGTCTATTTTCACCATGATTCCTTTATGTGCTTTTGCATATTCACTTATTTGTTTCGTAAATTCTTCGACAACTTCTCGGTTTGTATAATCTAAAACAAATCCCCGAGGTGCATAATACATATATCTATTAAGCATTGGGAGCTTTCTTTTTAACAACATGCATGCCCCAACAAGCTTGTCTTGGTCTTTTAACCCTATCAGTTCATAATTCCATGCACCTTTACTTTTAAACATTCCCCATTCTTCGGATTGAAGAATTTGTCCATATTGATGTGTTTCATTCCAATCTTTATAAACATGACGATCAAGATTCGTTACTAATTCCATGATTACCCTCCAAAATATGTCGACGTTCGACGTTTTCTTTAATATATAATGGTGATTTAATAAGCTCGACAAAGTCACCAACTTCAATATTCACACCACTTACATCAATCATCGTAAATTGCATATTTACCATACCTATAATTGGTAATTTAGCATTTTTATAATTGACATAGTTTTTTCGAAGCATTGCTTTCACAAAGCTCTTCATATAAAAGATAATTCGATATTTTTTCGACTGCCCTAATGGACTTTTTTCCAAACCAATGCCCTCGTAAAAACCGGCTTCAATAACCCCCATCTTCCCATCTTTTTTAAAGCGGTAACGAAGCCCATAACCAATATAATCCCCTTTTTTGCGTTCATGTATACTTACAACCGGTAACTTTAGTGTTGCAACTCGCTTTAAAACAATTTTTTTCTTACTATTAACCGGTCCGAATAAAGCATTTCCTATCCGAATCATATCATAATGCATACTTGGATAGTCGATTGCGATCTCCGAATTTGCAAGATGAAAAATCACATGCTTGGCATTCACAAAATTTTTAAACAGTATTTTATATTGTATAAAGCGTTCATTTTGTTTTTGAACATATAAGTCATCCGCACCTTTTGTCGTTGCTATATGAGAATACAAACCTCGAATCATGATATATTCTTCATAATTTTTATATTGTTCTAAAAACAGTTCTAAGTCCTTTTCGCAAAATCCAAATCGTCCAAATCCCGTATCAACTTTTATATGAATACTTATTTTCTTACTTGTATTCATTAAATTTTTTTTCACAAAATCAAACAATTGAACACCTTGATCAATGCTTTCTACTGTAATTGTAATCTTATTTTCAATAGCTAAAGCAAAATCATAGGAAGGTCCTAAAACTAATATATCTTGTATAATCCCTTGTTCTCTCAAGGCGAGCGCTTCATTAAAAAAACCAACTCCAAAACAATCAACTTGAAATGATAGTGCTTTTGCAATCTCTAGAATACCATGCCCGTATGCATTGCTTTTGATTATGGCCATTATTTTTACATTATCTCTTGTAATCCCTTGAATTGTTGCTAAATTCTCAGAAAGTATATTCTGATCGACTTCGATAATTGGATTCAATCCCGTTCCTCCATTCATTCATTACTCACCTATGTCATTATAACGATTATGAATAGAATTATCAAGCATCTTGCTTAAACAAAATAGCTTCTGCCACGTGGTTTTCATTGATAACACTACTATTTGCCATATCTGCAATTGTTCTTGCAACTTTTAACAATCGGTGATAACAACGCGAGCTGAGATTAAATTGAAGATAGACTCTTTTGAGTAAGTTATCCGCTTTGGTTGTAAGTTGACAATAATGTTGAATCTTTTCAACGGGAATATTGGCATTATAAGAAAACGCCTCATTGTTATAACGCTCTTTTTGAACACTGTGCACCTGTTCAACGCGCCGTAATATATCTTGTGAACATTCACCACTCTGGTGTTCTTTTAGCTGTTTATAATCTATGGGCATCATTTCGACATGTAAATCAATACGATCGAGGATAGCACCACTTATTTTGTTATGATATTTCTCAATTTGAGACGGTAAACATTGACATTTTTCTGAATTTGGAAAGTAACCACATGGACATGGATTCATTGCAGCGATTAAGATAAAATCCGCCGGAAAGGAAAAAACATGATGATTTCTAGACAAAAGAATATAACCTTGCTCTAGAGGTTCTCGCAACGATTCAATAACGTCTTTACGGAATTCCGGAAATTCGTCTAACATTAAAACGCCTTTGTGCGACATACTAATTTCTCCCGGTTTTGCCAAAGAACCTCCGCCAATAAAACTTGCACGTGTAATTGAATGGTGTGGATCTCTAAAAGGGCGCTCCGTAATAATGCGATTCGTATTTAACAATTTTTCAGCAGCCGAATAAATTTTAGTTAAATCAATAATCTCATCATCGGATAAAGGCGGCAAAATCGTTTTAACACGTTTCGCCAACATTGTTTTTCCAATGCCCGGTGGTCCCTTTAACATGGCATGATGCATACCACTCACTGCAATTTCTAAACCACGCTTTGCATGTGCCTGACCAATGACTTGAGAAAAATCTTCCTGAATATAGTCCGGAATCTTCATTGCATGATACTGGTCTCTGTTAAATCCATAATCATAACCATGATATTCAGAATTAATATATTGAACCACCTCACGTAGATCATTAACTCCAATAATATCTAAATCTTTAATTAATTGCGCTTCATTCAGATTTTCTTTCGGTATTATACATCGCTGCATGCCTTGCTTTTGGGCTTCATCTAATAATGATACTATACCTTTTATGGGACGAATATGACCATCAAGAGCCAACTCACCCAATACGATTGTATCCTTTAAGTTATCTATTGATATAACACGCTCACAAGACAAAATTCCGATTGCAATAGCTAAGTCAAACCCAACCCCTTCTTTGCGAATATGGGCAGGCGCTAGATTTATTGTAATACGTTTATAGGGAAATGTATATCCTGAATTTTTAATCCCTGTTCTTACTCGCTCCTTTGCTTCCTTGATAATACTCCCCGGCATACCTACAATATCCAACTTAGGAAACCCTTCTGAAATATCGACTTCAACATCAATTAATATTCCTTGTATCCCTAATAATGTTCCACAAATAATTTTACAATACATAGACGACCTCCTAATTTGATTATACCTACACATATTCAAATCTACAATCAAACTTTCTCCCTAGCATTGCGCAAAAAAAATGTGCATCAAATTTCGATGCACATTTTGTATTATAAGGCTATTTAATCAAATAACCCTGTTGACAAGTATCTCTCACCTGTGTCGCAAATAATTGTGACAATATTTTTGTCTCTAAACTCTTCACGTTTTGCCAATTGAATCGCTGCATATACATTCGCTCCAGCAGATATTCCAACAAGTATTCCTTCAACACGTGCTATTTCCCTTGCCGTTTCAACGGCATCTTCATTGCTCACTTGAATAATCTCATCAAGAATATTTACATCCATTACTTTGGGAATAAATCCTGCACCTATTCCTTGGATTTTATGCGGTCCTGGATTCCCACCGGAAAGAACTGCTGAGTCACTGGGTTCAACTGCTACAATATAGGCATCCGGAACTTCAGCTTTTAGGACACTTCCGACACCTGTTATCGTTCCGCCGGTACCTACCCCAGCTACGAAAGCATCTACCTTTTTATCCATATCATGTATAATTTCAACAGCCGTTGTTTTTTTATGCATCTCCGGATTCGCCGGATTATCAAATTGACTTGGTATAAATACCTTTTTGTAGTTTTTCGCCAATTCATTCGCTTTGTCAATCGCGCCTCGCATTCCTTTGGCGCTCTCTGTTAAAACAATTTCTGCACCAAAACTTCCTAGCAATCGTCGACGTTCAATACTCATTGATTCCGGCATGGTAAGAATAATTTTATATCCTCTTGCAGCTGCAATTGAAGCTAATCCAATACCTGTATTCCCACTCGTTGGTTCAATAATGATGGTGTCAGCATCTAAATCCCCTTCTTTTTCTGCTTTTACGATCATATTAAGCGCAATACGATCTTTGACACTTCCTCCCGGATTAGAAAATTCAAGCTTTCCAATTACATTTCCCAATACACCATGCGCTTTACCAATACGTTCTAAACGAAGCATGGGTGTTTTTCCAATTAACTCTGTCATATGATTATGGACATTCATAGCTTACCTCAACTTTCTAGCGCTTGCGTCAAATCATTAATCAAGTCTTCCGCATCTTCTATACCAACAGACAATCGAATAAGATCTTGTGTTACCCCAGCTGCTTGCTTTGCCTCATCAGATAATTGTTGATGTGTTGTTGATGCAGGATGAATAACTAAGGATTTTGCATCCGCAACATTTGCTAAGAGACTAAATAATTCGAGTCGATTTATAAAACTCTTTGCTGCCTCATATCCACCTTCAATGCCGAAAGTAAAAATAGCACCGGCGCCTTTTGGAAGATATTTTTCTTTTAATTCATAATATGGACTTGATTTTAATCCCGGATAATTGACCCATTTTACTTTTGGATGATTTTCTAAAAACTCGGCTATTTTTAGCGCATTATCAACATGTCTTTGAACACGTAATGATAGGGTCTCTAGTCCTTGTAAAAACAGAAAAGCATTAAAAGGACTTAAGGCTGCTCCCGTGTCACGTAACAAGCTTACACGCATTTTTATGATATATGCTGGGGCTCCGATATCCTTTGAATAGACAATACCATGATAACTCGGATCCGGTTCAGTAAACTTAGGAAACTTATCTGTTGCAGCCCAATCAAATTTTCCGGAATCAATAACAACACCACCAATTGATGTTCCATGTCCACCAATATACTTAGTTGCTGAATGAACAACAATATCTGCTCCAAATTCAAAAGGACGAATCAAGTATGGCGTTCCAAATGTATTGTCGACAATTAAAGGAATCTGATGCTCATGGGCTATTTTTGCGACTTTTTCAATATCGATGATATTGGCCCTTGGATTACCAATGGATTCAATAAAAATCGCCTTTGTTTTATCTGTAATCGCATCCGCAAAATTTTGTGCAGACTCCGGTTCAACAAAAATTGTTTTTATTCCATACTGAGGTAAAGTGTTTGCAAATAGGTTATAGGTTCCGCCATAGAGGGTATTTGCAGCAACAATTTCATCACCAACACCCGTTATATTCAAGATAGAATATGTGATTGCTGCTGAGCCTGAAGCGACGGCCAATGCTCCCACTCCACCTTCTAATAAGGTCATACGTTCTTCAAATACAGCAGTTGTAGGGTTCATGATTCGTGTATATATATTACCCGGTTCCTTTAAGGCAAAAAGATTTTCACCATGTTCAAAATCCCGAAAATTAAATGAAGTTGTTTGATAAATTGGAACAGCACGTGATCCGGTTGTTGGATCAGGTTCTTGCCCTCCATGTAATTGTAGCGTATCAAATTTGTAATTTTTTTCCATATTGCATCCTCCTATGTACCTCAATACTCATCAACAAGTTCTTGTAACGTCATATCCTTTAATTGCTCTCTTATTGCAGCATTTAGCGATTCCCATAATGTTTTGGCAACGCATTCCTTCTCATCTTGCCCCACTTGACAATTATTGGAGTCAATACAGGGGACAATGCAAATATTACCTTCTACAGCTTCAATAATATCAATCAAGCGAATATCGCATGGGTTTACTTCCAGAAAATAGCCTCCACCTAATCCTCTTGAACTTCCAATAAGATCTTGTCGTGTTAAAAGCATAAAAAGCTGTCGCAAATAATTTTCTGAGATATTAATCCGTCTAGATATGTCTTTTAGCGGAATGCATTGCCCCATATCGTGCAATGCCAAATCTAATAATGCTGCAATTGCATAATTTCCTTTTGACGTTAGTTTCACCCTAAACACCACTTTCATAAATTAGTGATTTAGTAGGATTTAAATCATAGTACCAAGTAAATGCCTCTTTGTCAATACTTTTCTCCTACTAAACATATAAGTTTTATATTTAATGCTTTCTTTTTATATAATAAAAGATATATATTGGAAAATATATATCTTTTATACGAACGATTATTCTTCAGTAATCATCTTATTTAGTTCGTCCATAAATGTATTAATATCTTTAAATTCTCGGTAAATCGAGGCAAATCGTACATATGCGACTTGATCTAATTGCTTAAGTTGTTCCATTACGAGTTCGCCGATATATGCACTATCGACTTCTTTTTTCATTGTATTATATAAATTATTCTCAATCGTATCAATGATCGCATCAATTTGTGACATAGAAATAGGTCGCTTATGGCATGACCGAATTAATCCGGACAAGATTTTATCCCTAGAATATGGTTCACGGGAGCGATCTTTTTTAATAACAATAAGTGGAGCACTTTCAATGGTTTCATACGTAGTAAACCTTCGATCACATTCCTCACAATGTCGACGTCGTCGTATCGCATTTTGTTCTTCAGACGGTCTTGAGTCAATTACGCGTATTGCATCACTATTGCAATATGGACATCTCATAAATACCTCCTAGAGCTTTTTACGTTTTTGCAAGAACTCAGGAATTTCAATTCGATCATATGAATTCGTTACAGTAGGTTTCGACGGTTGAACCGTTTCATCAGACTCTTTTGCGGTCACAGTATCTACATCTTTATTATTTTCTTCTTCTGCCACTTTTTCTTCTATTGTTGTTTCTTTTGTTTGTTCAGGAACAACGTTTTTTTGATTATTTTCCGTCTGAGCAATAGGCTTTTCATCTATTTCTTCAAATCCTGTCGCAATAACAGTAACAATAATTTGATCTTCTAGTGTATCATCAATACTTTGACCATAAATTACATTTGCATTATTACCTGCTGCTTCTTGTATGAGTTGAATGGCGTCGTTTGCATCAAACATAGACATGTTTGAATCACCACTAATATTAATGAGCATATGACGAGCACCAGCCATTGTCGTTTCAAGAAGGGGACTTGAAATCGCTAATTTTGCTGCATCTTCTGCTTTATTTTCTCCGTGTGCATGACCCACACCAATATGAGCAACACCTTTATTACTCATAACCGTTGCAACGTCAGCAAAATCAAGATTAATAATTCCCGGCGTGTATATAAGGTCAGATATCCCTTGAACACCTTGCTGTAATACCTCATCTGCTTTTTTAAAGGCGTCCCGCATTGTTGTTCGGCGATCAATAACACTGAGGAGCTTTTGATTCGGAATAACAATAAGTGTATCTACAAATCGTTTAAGCTCATCAATTCCCATCATTGCATTTGCCATTCGTGCCTTGCCCTCAAAAATAAAAGGCTTTGTTACAACACCAACGGTTAAAATATCTAATTCTCTAGCTATCGATGCTACAACTGGAGCCGCACCGGTACCGGTCCCTCCACCCATTCCTGCTGTTATAAAAACCATATCTGCATCTTTTATCATATCTGCTAGCTCATCACGGCTCTCTTCTGCTGCTTTAAGTCCAATCTCTGGTTTTGCCCCCGCTCCTAATCCCCGAGTCAGCTTTTCACCAATTTGAATTTTTATCGGTGCTTTTGAAGCTTGTAATGCTTGTGAATCTGTATTAATTGCTACAAAGTCTACACCTTCCAGACTTCCTTCAATCATGCGATTGACAGCATTGTTACCGCCACCACCTATACCTACGACTATAATCTTTGCTGCTGTATTTGTTTCATTCGCTTTAATTTCCAACAATTTATATCCTCCTCACGTTCTAATATACGTGTTTTTCTATTCACCTAATCTATTCTACCTTTGTATCTAGTATAAGTATTTTATTCACTTTTTGCAAGTAATAAATATACAATATATGCTATAAATCAATTTTATTTTCAAGATATGGTGTTGCTACTTTTGAAAATTATATTTTGATCTACATTTTCAATGGATAATATGCCTTTTTCACCTTCCGGTAATGTCTTAATAATCTCGCGCATCAGCTGAAATTTCTCTTCAATTCTTGATACATCACCTATATATATCTCTAAATTCTCACATTGAAGTGTAATTTCTGTATTTTTCCCATAAGAAAAATCAATACTCGTTATTGGAATGTCAAATGCTTCCATGTTGCGATAAATTGTATATACAGCATCAACAATTGATTCATTCACATCTAATGGTTCATAAATAGTAAACTCAGAAACATCAATTCCTTTGACAATCGGTTGTTCTTTGGGCTTATTAGTATAATCCACAATATATCCATTATTATCAATACAAAGATATTTGCCAAGGTATTCAACATAGCCAATAATCTCTTTTTCATAAATATAAATATTGATATTTGTCAGGTCCGGATACTCAATTTCCATTCGAGAAATATATCCTTGATCTTCAATGAGTTCCACACGATTAAACATCACATCAAACACGGATGAGCCTTCATTATACGGCAGTAATCGGATGATTTCCTCACGCGTGTAATAGGTATTGCCTTGAACTGATATTGAAGCAATTGGTGTCTTTATTGCAACCCCCAATAATATACCTATTAAAACCATAAATAAAACAATAATTCGTATCATGATTTTTCCTTTTACCCGCATCCTGTCACTCTCCCATCATCACTTCAATATGATTATGTCTTGCAATATTTAACACCAAGCCTATTTCCACTAACAACATGATTAATGAAGAACCACCATAACTGATAAACGGTAATGGCATCCCTGTTGTAGGTATTAAATTTGTTGCTACCCCAATATTTATAAAGGCTTGAATCCCAATATGGGTCATAACACCTATTCCGACCAAATAATGTTCCATGGATTTTGCCGAAATAGATATTTGAGCAATCCTATAAATAAGGACTATGTATAATCCAATAATGGCAACACCACCTAATAAGCCTAGCTCTTCACAAATAACCGCAAAAATAATATCATTATGGGCTTCTGATATATAACCCATTTTTTGCATACTCTGCCCAAGTCCTATTCCGGTTAAACCACCTGAACCAATCGCATATAAAGACTGAATAATTTGCCTTCCTGCACCTTCAGGATCTGACCAGGGTCCATCCAAATAGGTTTTTATACGATCCATTCGATACGATGACAATAATACAAAACCACTTCCCATAGCCCCTAACATAATCGCAAATACAAACAACTTGATAATGTGTCGATATGCCACAAAAAGCATTGCTCCGCAAATCACCAAAAAAACGACTCCTGCACTAAGATCTTCCTTTACAATAAGTGCCAAGGGAATAGCTACTGTTATTCCCAGAACAAGGAGAACTTTAGGTTCACTCAAATGCTTTTTGAAAAGTGTCAGAAGCAAGGCAAGTGTCAAGATAACTGCAAATTTCGCAATTTCTGAAGGCTGCAAATTGAAACCTCCAACCGGTATCCAACGTTTTGCCCCTTTCACATCATCTGCAATCAGTAAAACAAGCACCAATAAGAACAATGTTAATAGGTATCCAAACACTACAAATTTATTCAAAAAAGTAATTTGAATTCTTGAGATAATCATCATCATAAGTAATCCAATAAATGCAAAAACAGATTGTTTTATGTATGGCTCTAAGGACTGTCTTGAAACAGATGCATAAAAACTTGACGAATATACCATGATGATTCCAAACACGACCAGGAAAAGCACAACAAAAATAACACTATATTCTGTTGGTGTATTCATAAACACACGATTATATTTTTTATTTCTTTTCTTTTTTATCTTTCCCATGATGTTTCCTCATAATCTATGGTAGCAACTACATTGCTAATATTGCAATCAATGACATAATCACTGTAATAATTGTGAAATAAGTCACTACTTGAGTTTCCGCCATTCCACTTAATTCAAAATGATGATGAATAGGTGCCATCTTAAAGATTCGCTTCTTCGTTTTTTTGTAGTAGCCTACTTGAAGAATGACTGATATAGATTCAATAAGATAAATGACGCCAAATAAAAGAATAAATAATGGGAGTTCTAAACTAATCGCCATAGAAGCAACAAATCCTCCTAATGCTAGAGAACCTGTATCTCCCATAAACACCTTGGCCGGATATGTATTATACAATAAGAAGGACAACAACCCTCCTAAGACAATAGCCGGCATTATCTCTTGCTCTGCTTTAAGCAATATCGCCGCTAGGATAAAGAATATGCTAACCATGCTTGTTACCGATGTCGCCAAACCATCTAAACCGTCTGTTAAATTCACACCATTGACTGTTCCTAAGATCACAACCAGCATAATCGGAACAAAAAACAAGCCAATGTCAACTTTATACCCATAGGTGAACGGAATTATTATTTGTGTGGATAACATCTGCGTCCATAAACCTATCACCAAATAAATAATAGCGACAAATGCCTGTAAACTAAATTTTTGCAATGAAGTCAAACCTTCCGATTGACGTTTTCTGATTTTCAACCAATCATCTAAAAAACCAATCATTCCGAAAGAAAACATTGCCAAAAAAATCGGAATAATATTCCTATGCTCTCTTGCCCAAAAAAGAGAAGCAATTAGAATTCCCAAAAGAAAAATCACGCCACCCATCGTTGGTGTTCCTTGTTTCTTCAAATGCGATTCAGGGCCATCATCCCGAACATGTTGGCCAAATTTTAGTCGTTTTAGTAACGGTAGCATTCTGGGGGCAATAAGGGAGGTGACGATGAATGTTAGAATGAGCGGTAATATCCAATTAATCGACATTTTCATTCTCCTTGATGTAATTTTTAATCTCTTCCGCATCATCAAAGTGAATTTTGTCCTTACCGATAATCTGATAATCTTCATGTCCTTTACCGGCAACCAAAACCAAGTCTTCTTTTTCTGCTATTTTTAACGCCTTATGAATAGCTTCTCTACGGTCTAAAATTCTCAAATAAGGACAGTTTGTTTTTTGTATACCATTTTCAACACCATCAAGAATACGTTCAGGATCTTCTGTTCTAGGATTATCTGATGTTATAATGCAATAATCTGAATATCGTCCGCCAATCTCACCCATAATGGGCCTCTTCGATTTATCTCGATCACCACCACAACCAAACACGGTAATGATACGTTTCGGAGCAAATCCTTTCATTGACTGCAATACATTTTCGAGTCCATCCGGAGCATGTGCATAATCAACAATTGCAATATAGCCTTTTATTGATTCTATTGTTTCAAATCTTCCTTTTATACGACTATTGTTTTCCAATGCCGAGATGATATCTTGCATTTCTACATTCAACGAAAGACATGCACCTATCGCTGCCAATCCATTATAGACACTAAATTCACCCGGTGTTTGAAGTTTAATCTGATATTTTTTTGACTGATAGTTTAATTCGAATGATGCTCCTGATAAATGATTGACAATATTTGAAGCAAATAAGGCAGCACTCGCATCCTTAAGGCTATATGTCAGATGGTTTTTACATGTTGAATGTTCTAATATATACCTTCCTGCTTCATCATCAATATTAATAACTCCAATTTCTGCCATCTCAAATAGTTTCATTTTTGCATTTCGATAGTTTTCCATTGTTTTATGGTAGTCAAGATGATCGAGTGTAAGATTGGTAAAAACAGCAACATCAAACTGAGTATATGCAACGCGATATAAATCTAATGCATGGGATGAAACTTCCATGATAACATCCTGAACATTGGCATCAGCCATTTGTTTGAAAAGTTTTTTAACTTCTATAGACTCTGGCGTCGTCCGTTCTGTCTCAAACGTGTCATCGCCTATTTTATTTAGAATTGTACCGATTAGTCCCGTTTTTCGTTGGACATATTCAAGAACATTATTAATGAGAAAAACGGTTGATGTTTTACCATTCGTTCCTGTAACACCACATAGTTTAAATTGAGATGACGGATGGTTATAAAAATGCGTTGCCATTGACGATAAAACCTTTCTTCCATTCTCCACTTGAACAACAACGATATCTTCAGGAATTGTACCTTCATAAAGATTCGGGTCCTCTAGTACAATCGCTGCAGCTCCATTATTAATACTTTGACCAATATAGACATGCCCATCTTGCTCAAATCCTTTAATTGCAACAAATACATAATCCTCTTCAATTTTTCTTGAATCATTATGTATTCCTTTAATATTACATTTTATATCCCCTTGTACTACCGTGTATTCTTGTCCGTCTAATAATCCTTTAAGTTGCATACTTCCTCCTATTCCGACAGGTCTATTTCTTCATCAACGTCTTTGAAAATATGTAAATACGGCATGACATCTTCCATCACATCCACAAATATACTTGCGGCAAAACGAGAGTCAATAACACTAGCTTGAGGTTCATCGACGACAACAAGTGTGATGACTTCAGGTTTTTCAATCGGTGCAAATCCAATAAATGAGACAATGTAATGCCTGTCATCTCTTCCTAACGTTTCAGCTGTTCCTGTTTTTCCTCCGATTTCATATCCTGCAATTGATGCTTTTTTCCCGGTTCCTTCATTAACGACTCCTGCCAAAGCCTGTTTAGTGATTTCAGCAACTTCTTCGCTAATGACTTGACGTACTAATTTAGGTTGATGCGTTTCGACGATTTGCCTCTCATTAAAAACACTTTTCATTAAATGGGGTTCATATAACTTGCCACCATTAATCAACGAGGAAAATCCGGTTATTAATTGCATAGGTGTAATCCCAAATGTTTGTCCAAAGGCACTTGTTGCTAATTCGACCTGATTCAAATTTTCAACTTTATGAATCAAATTACGTGCCGATGTTTCTCCATTTAAATCAATATTTGTAATTGATCCAAATCCAAACATATGTTGATACTTATAAAACAAATCTCGACCTAATTGTTCTCCTAAAAGCATAAATGCAACATTGCATGAATTTTCCAGTCCTTCAGCAATTGTTTGCACACCATGGCCTCCTTGTTTCCAACAACTGATTCTTCTATCAGCAACCTGTAAATGTCCGTTGCATACATAGGTTTGTTCAAGTGTTGTTTTTTGTTCTTCTAAACCAGCCGCAAAGACAAAAGGTTTAAACGTACTCCCAGGTTCATAAGCATTGGTAATCGTTTCATTCTTCCACAAATTATTAAGTGCAGCTGATTTTTCTTCTTGAGTCATCTCTTCTAGAACTTCAGGATCATAAAACGCCGTCAAGTCATAAGGATTTTCTAAACTAAAGTCCGGATCATTTACCATTCCGTATATTTCTCCGGTATTCGGATTCATGACAATAACTTGAATAAATGTTGCATCCATTTCTTCTCTAAAGTTCGTAATAGCATCTTTAATATGTTTCTGTATTGTATAGTCAATTGTAAGCATCACATCGTCCCCATTTATTGCTGGAACTTCATTAACTTCAGCCATATTATCGTCACCAACAGAGCCATAGACTCGTCCTGGTTTGCCTTTTAAAAACTTGTCATATATAAGTTCAATTCCATATGCTCCTGAAAAATCATTATTGACAAACCCAACGATGTCCGAAGCAATCGTTGGATATGGATAATTACGTTCATAATGTTCTCTATAAAAGATACCTATAACTTGATAGGTATCTATATCTTCTTTGATTTGTTTAAATTCGTTATAACTATACCCATTTCCGATGATATCATAACTATTATGACTGTTATCAATTAATTTTTGTTCTAGCTCAGTTTTAGGAAATCCTAATTGACTATTTAAGTACTGAATTGTTTTTTCAACCGTTTCTTCCTGTTGAGTACTTAATAGTCTCGCATCAAAAATCAAATCATATGTTGCAACAGACTCAGCAAAAACGATGCCATTTCGGTCAATGATTTTACCACGTTTATCGTTTAATGTAACACTCCCTTCCCTTTGCGCTACATTTTGTAAAACTGCGAGATTATAATTCTTGCCTTCAACGAAAACAATATACGTTAATTGTCCGATTAAGGCTAAAAATCCTAAAATAAAAGCAATGAAAAGAAATGTGCCTTTTCTTTTCATTCCCATTTCACTTTTTTCTAACACATTATTCACCAACTTTGAAAATATGACCAAGTACTTGTCCCATTGTCACATTTTCTGATTTTTTTTCGATTTGTTTATATTTTGTTGTATAACTGACCGGTTCATAACTTACATAAAATACTTCGCTTGGTCCTGGCAAACGCATACCTAATCTCATAGTTGCTTCTTCGTAAATATGATCCAAATCAACCATACTATCAAGATCTTGTTCCAACTGATTATTCTCATTATTAACTTTAGATATTTCTGTTTTCACACGATCAATTTCAGAATTTAAACGGTTAATATTTAGTTGTGTTTCTAAATATGTAACACATATTCCTAACGTTGCAATTATAACAAAAGCAATCACAAATGTACAGAGACGATTAACTGAATCTGTTGAGATTTGACGCTTTGGGTCTTCTAAATAGATTGCATCCGGACTTTTTTGTATTCTTCTTTTTTTAACCGCAACTTCCGCAACTTCATCTTCACGAATAATTTTTACTGCATTGTTACCAATTGTACGATATTCGTATGAATATTTTTTTTGTTTTCCCCCCACATTATTCACCTACTCTTTCAAATATTCTAAGTTTTGCACTTTTTGAACGAGAATTGTTTTCTATTTCTTCGGATGAAGGCAGTATCGGCTTTCTTGGCTTCATTTTACCTTTTGGCTTTAATCCACAAACACATATCGGAAAATCTTTTGGACAGGTACAAGGATCTTCATTATCCTTAAAAATATGTTTAACAATGCGATCTTCTAACGAATGAAAAGTGATGACACATAATCGACCTTTTGGGTTTAATAAATCAATCATATCGGATAGCGTATTTTCTAAAACTTCTAATTCTCGGTTAACTTCAATTCGTAAAGCCTGAAAGGTTCTCTTTGCAGGATGTCCAAATTTAATCTTAAACTTTGTTGGGATGCATTCATCAATAATATGAACTAATTCTAGTGTTGTTTCAATCGGCTTGCTTTGTCGTTGTGCAATAATCTTTCTTGCTATTTTGGGAGCAAACCTTTCTTCGCCATATACCTTTAATATTCGAATCAATTGATTTTCATCGTATGTATTCACAATATCTTTTGCAGTCCGCTCCATTGTTTGGTTCATGCGCATGTCTAATGGCGCATCTTGCATGTATGAAAACCCTCGCTCGGCTGTATCTAATTGATATGAGGACACACCTAAATCCAGCAATATTCCATCCACGCCGATAATATCAAGTTTTTCTAACTCGAAACGTATGGCTTCATAATTAGAATGCACTAACTCAACTCTACATTTAACTGAATCAAATTTATCTGCTGATGATTGAATCGCTTCTAAATCTTGGTCAAAACCGATAAACATTCCTTTTTCTGAAAGACGGCTCGCTATTTCTTTACCATGTCCGGCACCTCCAAGAGTACCATCAATATATATACCTTCTTCTTTAATATTTAACCCTTCTATACATTCATCTAGCAATACCGATACATGTTTAAATTCCATTAAATACCCCCGTCCTTGGATCTGTTTCCATTTAATATTCCTTCAGCTAATGCTGATAATTCATCATCACTAATATCATTAAATTCTTCCCATGTTTCTTTATCCCAAAGTTCAATTTTGGGACCAACACCAACAATCATCACTTCTTTTGTCAAGTTTCCTCTAGTTCGAAGTTCATTACTTATAAGAATTCTTCCCTGTTTATCATATGAACAAGTGACTGCTGTGGCTAATATCGCACGACGCATTAATCGAATTTCTTTTTGAAACTCTGAAGCTCCCATTAAAAAATCAGTTAACTTCTGCCATTCTTCCATGGAATAGACACTTAGGCAACCTTCAAATCCTCGAGCGACAACACATTCCTCACCCAGTTCTTCTCGAAACTTGGCCGGCATAGTAATACGCCCTTTACTATCAATGGAATGGCTATATTCACCGTTAAACATGTTGTCACCTCCTATTCATATTCCCCACTTTTTGACATTATTTGTCACCTTTTGACACCTTATGTCTATTTTAGACTATCTTTCTAATGAAATCAAGTCATCTAAGCAAAAAAAATACCAATTTGTCAGTTTAATTTACTTTTATTCCATTGCAAATAAAAAAAAGCTATATATAGATGAAAAACTGCTACTTTCATCTATATATAGCTTCATATCCAAGAATATTTACATGCTAATTAAAAAAATAATACTAAAGTCCTATATTCCATTATTTTTTCCCTGCTTACGTTTATATACAATGAACACCCCACTCACAATTACTAAAGCAATCGACAATACTTGTGATGCAGCAATTGTTGTACTTCCAATGAGAAGCTGGTCTGTTCGAAGTCCTTCAATCCAACTACGACCTAATCCGTAAAGTAAAAAATACATGGCTAAAATTTCACCTTGAAACTTTTTATGTTTAGTATAAACCATTAAAATAATAACAACACCTAAATTCCATAGGGATTCATAAGCAAAGGTCGGTTGTACTTGCAAATAATTTCCTTCATAACCTGATAATGGACCAATATGCTCTACCATTGATGCCGGAATCTTGGCTTTGCCTGCTTTTAATGCCATAGCAAACACTGAATCTGTGTATCCGCCAAACGCTTCCATATTGATAAAATTACCTATACGACCAATCATTTGTCCTAAAGCCAGTCCCGGAACAGCAGTATCTGCCATTTGAGTAAAGCTTAATTTTTTTACTTTTGTATAGATAATTAAGGCGATTAAAGAACCAATAACGCCACCATATATAGCTAATCCACCTTCTCGCGTTGCAAAAATATCGAGTAGATTATCTTTATAATCATCCCATGCAAAGGCAACATAGTATAGCCTAGCACCAATAATTGCACTAATTAGGGCATATAGCAAAAAATCACTATATATCTCAGGATCTTCTCCATTTTTCTTTGCCCGATATCTAGCTAACAACAAACCGCTGATCACTCCGGTAATAATAATAATACCATACCAATAAACATCTATACTAAAAATCGAAAAGGCAATTGGATTCATATTTTGGATCTCTATTCCCAGATTCGGAAATACGATATCCGGACTATTTGTATTCATATGTTATTTCTCCTACTTGTCAGCAATGAATATATTACGTATATCATAATAATCTATATAGTAATAAATTGCAATATTTTCGTTTGTTTACTTTTTATAAACTTATGTTATAATGTGAGATGATTATAGATTCTAGTAGAACGAAAGGAAATCATTATGAAACTTGGAATAGTTGGTCTACCCAATGTGGGCAAAAGTACATTATTTAATTCTCTTACAAAAGCGGGGGCAGAATCTGCAAACTACCCTTTTTGTACGATTGATCCTAATATCGGAATCGTTTATGTACCGGATAAACGTCTTGACGTATTAACACAATTATATACTTCTAAAAAAACCATACCTGCAGTCATTGAATTTGTTGATATCGCCGGTCTTGTAAAAGGCGCTAGCAAAGGCGAAGGTTTAGGCAATAAATTTTTAAGCAATATCCGTGAAGTCGATGCAATCGTACATGTTGTTCGTTGTTTTGATGATCCAAATGTTGTGCATGTTGATGGAGAAATCGGCCCCTTACGGGACATCGAAACCATAAATTTAGAACTTATTTTTTCAGATTTAGATATTGTGGAACGTCGTCTCGCAAAATCTATTAAAGCAGTTAAAGGCGATAAGTCCTTACAAAAAGAGATCAGCCTTCTTGAACGCGTTAAAGAAGTATTAGAAAACGGCCAATCGGCTCGAACACTTAAATTAAATGACGAAGAAGAAGAGAGTTTGCTTGAAAGCTTCAATCTATTAACAACCAAACCGGTAATATACGCTGCGAATGTAACTGAAGATGATTTAGCTGATGATGGTGTATCAAATGAATATGTTACTACCGTTCGCGAGTTTGCTAAAGAAGAAGGTTCAGAAGTTTTTGTTATTTGTGCAAAGATTGAAGAAGAAATCTCAAGTCTTGACGATGAAGATAAAAAGGAATTCCTAGAAGCATTAGGTATTACAGATACCGGTTTAGACAAACTCATTGCTGCTTCTTATCGCTTACTCGGACTTATTAGTTATCTAACCGCTGGAGAAAAAGAAACACGTGCTTGGACAATTACTCAAGGAACGAAAGCACCTCAAGCAGCCGGAAAAATACATACAGATTTTGAACGTGGCTTTATCCGTGCAGAGATTGTTGCTTATGATGATTTGATATCATCCGGAAATTATACAACGGCTAAAGAAAAAGGCCTCGTTCGAATTGAAGGCAAAGAATATGTTGTCAAAGATGGGGATGTCGTTTTATTCCGATTCAATGTGTAAAACAAAAAGTTGGAGCAATGCTCCAACTTTTTTTATGCCTATATGTTTATTAATCAATTTGTCCATAGTAAATCACGACACCCAATCGCGCCTTTTTACTTCCTATATTATGATAGACATGATCAACATCTCCGAAAAATCTAGTCGCATCTCCTTCATTTAAAACAAACTCTTCCTCTTCAACACGTATCGACACCTGTCCTTCATGGACAACAATAATCTCAATACTACCTTTTGGATGGGGTTCAGCATGTATATACCCTTTTGGTGCCATATCGACTTTATAGACTTCATATGGTCTGCCATCTTCATATGTGAAATATGGAAAAACCTGACACTTGCCCATATCTTCTTCAAAATATGAAACTTCATTTTTACGAATAATAAGATATTCACTTTGTTTTTCTTTGATTAATTCTGTCAATCCAATATGAAGACCATTTGCAATTTTCCACACCGTTCCAAGTGTGGGATTCGATTCACCACGCTCAATCTGTCCTAGCATTGACTTACTGACTTTCGTCATTGAAGCAAGCTTATCTAAACTTAAGCCACGTCGTTCACGTATATTTTTCAGATTTTTTGCTAATGCCTTTTGTAAATGGTCCATTATATAAATCTAACAGCAGTACCATAAGCAATAACTTCTGCTGCTCCTTGCATGATAGCACTTGATGCATATCGAATATTAACAATCCCATCAGCGCCTAATGATTCAGCTTCTTCAACCATCCGCTTTGTTGCTAATGCTCTTGCTTCGTTCATCATCTCATTATAAGATCCCAATTCACCGCCAACCAATGTTTTTAAACCACTCATAAAATCTTTTCCTACATGTCGTGATTGGATTGTCGACCCTTTTACAATACTAATGGTTTCTATATCTTTTCCAGTAATAAATGCTGTATTTACTAGTATCATAGGTATCTCCTTTTATATAGTCGAAGGTTTTTTTTCTTTATCCTGGGCTTTAAATCGGTCCATAATATCCGGAACTAAGTCAATCAATTTTGTAAGGCTATCTTGTTTTTTTATATTAACAAGTCGTGTCTGTCCGTTGGTAATAACCAATACAGCACTTGGACTAATCTTTGCACCTAATCCTCCTGCTCCAATTGTTTTAGGATCATCTGCTTTTTTTCCTTCAGAAGCACCGGTTCCAAGACCAAAACTTACATCAATCAATGGCAAAATAATTGTATCATCAATATGTATAGGTTCTCCAACGACCGTTTTAGAATTAATAAATCCCTCCATACCTGTCATAAGAGAATCTACATTGTTTTTAAAGTTTGAATCCATAATTTCTCCTCCTTTTTAGTTACATTTTTTTTAATAATTTCAACATTCTTCTTACACGCTTATCGATTATTATTCTTATTATATAATAAACCGGCTGATAAAGATAGAGTCTACCTCTAATTTTAAAAGAGCCTTTTATGACTTCTTCATGAAAATTAGGGGTCACTTGAAAATTTCCTCGCGTTTTAACATAGACTATTGATGTTAATCCGGTAATATATCCTGTCGTAGCAGGATCATCCAGTCCAAATTCAATATTTGCATATGCTCTTCTTGGAAATATCCACTTAATAAGCCGCCCTATATATTTAAATACATGCCTTAATAAACCTTCATTCTCATCTTCTTGCAGAAAATTCCATATTGCTTTAAACTGCTCAATTGGTGATGCTTTGTTTTCGCTTTTCTTTTCCGACTTCTTCTTTGGCTTCTTTGCTGGCTTCTTCTCTTCTTTTTGCTTTTTGGGTGTCTCATCATTTGAATCAATAGAAGGTTTAACTGATGGTTCAATCGGTGGTTTACTTGGAAGTTCCTTTTTTGATTTTAAAACGGATTTTGGTTTAGCTTTTGATTTCCCTTTCGGAATTATCTGAAAAAGAGCAATCCGCACGCGCACATCAGATTCTTTGTCATGTTGAGTAAATGAACCATTAATAAGATGCAATAACCACGAAAATTTAACGCGAATACGTAGGTCTTCATCAAAACTTCCTTCTGCACTGTACCTAAAGGGAACAAATAACACAATGAGAATAATAAGCAAAATAAGGCCGAGGATACACAATAAGGCAATTCCTATAATTTTCAAAATTAAAACCACAATTGTCCCTATAGTTGCTAGCATCATGCCCTCCAGTTCTTGATCATTTTACTCATTAATAGCTTGCGTATAATCATAACACCTAGGACCATTATGACAAATAAAGCAACAATTAACATTGTCGTTTGAAAGAAAAAGATTTCAGGCACCATATTAATCAGAACATCTGTTTTCGGATCTAATATCCACAAATCATTATCGAAAAATATCTTATGGAAAATAATAAAATATTTACTAAAATTGAAGTAAAACAAAGCGCCCAAAAATCCAATAAGAAGAAAAGACGTGATAAAAAACACTTTTAAACTTTGAATCCACCCAAAAAATAATTTAGGTTTTAAGAAAAAACTCGTCGTAATGAACACAAATAAAATAATCGCAGAAATATTGCGTATAATCCTGCCACCCACAAACAGACTTTTTACATCAATCATATGCGCTTTTTCTCGTTCCCCAAAAACTTCTTGAATCTCACCGTCAATCTCAGCTTTCATATCCAATGAATCTCTTCGCCCCATTAAATAATCCATCATTTTATTTGTAACTTCCATAAAATGTTCTTCATTCATCTTCGTAGTTTCTTCAATGTCATGTGCTTCATAATGCCAACTATAATAGGCATCCCAAGTTGAAATTATTTGAACAGCTGAAAACAGTAATACAAAAAACAAACCAATATTTAATATTGTCAATCCACTATATCTTAATATTTTCATTGTTGCTCTCCCTGTAATAATTTATGAGACCTTTTTTTGTGACCGTTTTTGTTTTTCCAATTAATAATTCCATTATCTGCAGTGTAAACGCTTGAAACTCTTCATTTGTTTTGACAACTGCTAATACATCAAAGTCTTTATTCATCTTACAGTGATGCTCAAATTCTTTGATTGAAATTTTTTCAAATAACGTTTCTTTGTCTTGGTATAACACAACAATATACCATTCGTTAGCTTTAGAAAATTCGTGTTTCTCGATTTGTTGACGAATCGCATTATGTTTTTTCTTCGGAATCGACTCTCCATAATATAACGGATAGATTACTCTCATATGACCTCCCCAACGTTTACTCCTACCTAATTTTCATAAGGCCCATCAATAAAATCATTAAGATAACTATAAATATTTTGCATACTCATTACCTTTTCTCCAACTTCAAGGCATGACGAAATTGAATTATATATGTGGTCATAAATTGTTTGACCATTTTCATGTACTATTTGTAAGGTTCCCATCATAAGACTCATTCTTGAACGACGCAACATTCTATGGTCTTGATTCAAACGATCTTCCATTGTATTAATGACATCATTTTTTATCATCATTAATTCTTTGTATGAAGGTACTGTCATATCTTTTTTATAAGGCCACTCAATGAAATAGCCATCTTTTGAAAGGTTGAAGGCATATTGAAGTTGATTAAATAGATGCGATAACTCCTCATTCTCATCGAAATAATGATGGTCACTCATCCGATCAATAACCATTCCGATTTGTAACATTGCTTCACCTAAGGGTTCATACTTTTCTTCAACGATTTTAAAAACCTCCGCCAACTCCGCTTCGGTCGTATCTAAGGATAAGAGTCCATCTAGTTTTTCATAGAGGTCATTATCAATAAGCGCTTCATCAAATGTCAATGCGATTCCCATCAAATGATTAATAATTTCAGCAATATCAAGGGCCTTTTCTAAACAGATATTTTTATCTTCTGTTAGATGATACATATGATGGTAAGCACTATCTTTCTCTCCATCATCCCCTTCAATTAAGGTTTTTTCTATTTTTTCCAAATCACTTGCTATACTTGAGGCGACGATACCATAGCCCTCAACTGCCTTAGGATCAAAACTTTCTTTAAGAATTTTAATATGATTTTGTAGGTCTTCATAGGGAATTCCATTTAACTTTTCAAAGTATTCATCAATCAATCCCAAAAATTTATTCTTGTGGATACGCATTGGTAATTCAGGATATATATATTTTAGATGTTCACGGATATCTACCGACTGTTCAAATGACATCAGCATTTCTGTAACACGTCTTGCAAAAGCTTCGTCAGACTCCATTGTAACCATCGTTTCATTTTTATATCGATTTTTATAATACAAATTTTCCAGCAAGGAAATTTGATCTCCATATGCCGTTAATACAAACACTTGATTTTCCAAACTTTTCCTCAGGGAACTAAGATCATCAAGACTTGGTATTGTTTTCATTTCTTGAAATTCAAGAATAATCTCTTGTACACGTTGTTGTACCTCAATTATTTCAGGACATAGTTTCTTCTCAACCACCAATTCTTCATTACTTGAAATCGGTAAATCCATATCGTGATCATGATGGTAGTCGTGATGATGCTCATGGTCACAAACATGGGCCTCTTCATCTTGATACATATCATCTTCACGTTCTAAAAAACTATAATATTTTAAACCCAATGAATACAAATGGAAGGCATTGATTTTTATTTTACTTACTTCAATAATCTCATCAAACAAATCAAGATCAAACTCATTATTATCTATTTTTTTTAAAAATTGCTTCATGGCGTGATTAAATCGTCTCATAATTATTCCTCGACTCCTCTATTTTGTTTTAATAAGATATATAAACAATATTCACTTAACATCATAACAAATATCTTCATGCTTGTCATCCATAACAATATATTTTGATATACGGATAAGGTGATTGCAATATTGCAATCACCTTATCCCTTGGTTCACTATAAAATATACCTTTGACTAGTACTAATTATTTAATATCTTTCAAAATATCTGCAAAGACATTTTTCAAACTTGTTGTTGCTTGCTCATCTGTTTGATATTCTTTTACATCAACGTATTCTTCTCGAACAGTTTCTCCAGCATCCGTTTTCATTGAAAGACGTAGTTTTCGTTCTTTGTTATCAATACCTAGAACTTTAACAGTTACTGTCTCGCCTTCTTTAAGAACATCTGATGGATGATTAATATGCTCGTTACTAATTTGAGAAATATGAACAAGACCTTCAATACCCGGTAAGATTTCAACAAATGCACCAAAATCCAATACACGTTTTACTTTTCCTTCATAGGATTGGCCTACTTTTAGACTCTCATTTGATACATTCCATGGATCGTCTTCTGCATTTTTCATGGATAATCCAATTTTCTTTTTGTCATAATCCACATTAACAACAGTCACATTAACAATATCGCCTTCTTTAACAACATCTGACGGATGGGAAATGTTTTTCCAACTCATTTCATTAATATGAACTAGTCCATCAACACATCCAATGTTTACAAAAAAACCGTAATTCATGTTTTTCTTAACCGTTCCTTTAAAGGTATCACCTTTTTTAATCAATGCAAACAATTCTTCTTGTTGCTTTTGTACTTCAACTTTTTCAATTTCTTTATGTGATAAAATAATACGGTTCTTTTGACGATCAAGTTCCATTACTTTGACTTTAAACGTTTTATCACTATATTCATTTAAGTCTTGAACATACGATGTTGAAATCATTGAACCTGGCATAAAACCTCTTGTTTGTAATACTTTACACACAAGTCCGCCTTTAACCACTTCAACGACTGTTGCCTCAACTTCTTGGTCAGCATCCATAATTTCTTGTAGTTGATCCCAGATAATTTCTTGTTGGGCTTTTTTCAATGATAATAACACATTACCATCTCCATCATCTTTTCGGATAACTTCTGCTTTGATTTTATCTCCAACTTGGTATTGGCTTGATAATGGATTTTCAATATCAGCAAAGGTTTCATTAACCGGAATAACTCCGTCAGCAATATATCCAAAATTCATAAGAATTTCGTCATCAGTAACACCAATAACTTCTCCTTCTACAATATCACCGGTTGAGAATTTGAGCATTGATGAATCAATCATATCTTTGTAATCATCCATTGTCTCTTCAACAACATTGTTCGTTTCGTTTGTTTCGTTTGTTTCGTTTGTTTCAAGTTCCGTTTCGATTTTATTTTCTTCCATTTTAAACATCCCTTCGTTAATTTCTACATCTAATCATAACGCATTTTAGCCTATTTGTGAAGTCATAATTTATTTTCCTTGAATATTTCTAGCGTTCTTCTCTAAAATACGGGCTTCCTAACGCCTTTGGAGGCGCATTTTCTTTTGATTGTTTGAACGAACTAATAACTAAAACAAGAATTGTCACTAAATAGGGTAGCGCATCCAATAAATTCTGAGAAACATTTAAGTGCTGTAGTCGAAAACCAACAATACTTAATCCACCAAATAATAAGGCACCTAAGATTGCCTTATATGGATTCCATGACACAAAGATAACGAGCGCTATTGCTATCCACCCTCTACCTGCAGTGATTTGTTCTTGCCATTGAGGCACATCAACTGTTGCTAAATATGCACCTCCTAGTCCACATAAGGCACCTCCAAGCACAACATGAATATATTTATACAACTCAACATGAATACCTGAAGCATCTGCCGCTCCGGGATTTTCACCAACTGCAATAAGATTAATGCCATATCGAGTACGATATAGATATATTCCTAACAGAATCGCTAAGAGTAAGGCTAAATAAACAAAAAAATCTTGCTTAAAGAGCATGGGTCCAAGTACAGGTATTTTACTCAACACCGGAATTGCTACCGGGTTAAAAAACTCGATAAATTCTGTACTCATTTTTTTTCCAATGAAGGTCGTTCCTGCAAAACTTGAAACGCCTGTTCCAAATATAGTTAATGTCAACCCTGAAACAGTATGATTGGCTCTTAAAGTAATTGTTAAAAATCCAAAAATCAATCCACCTAATCCACCTGCCGCCCCTGCACCAATAATGGCCAGTAACGGATCATTTGTATAGTATCCAGCTGCAAATCCCGCAACGGCTCCAAGAAGCATCATACCTTCAACACCTAAATTCAAATGTCCGGCTTTTTCAGTCAATAATTCACCGAGAGTTGCCAGCAAAAGAGGGGTTGACGCAATAACTGCCGCTACTAAAAAACTTGTATTCATATTATAGGGCCTCCTTTGCTGTTCTTCGAACGAGTCGATATTGAACAAAAAATTCGCTTCCAATAATAAAAAACAGAATCAATGATTGTAAAACATCTGAGGCAGACTGTGGAATACCATATGCGGTTTGAATAAAGCTCCCACCTTTTATTAATCCCGCAAATAAAATCGACACCGGGATAATAATAGATGCTTTTAATCCTGATAGCCAAGTTGTAATAATCGCTGTAAATCCATACCCTGAAGAGACGTTACTTGATAATGTTCGATTGACACCTGAGGCTTCCATCATACCGACAATTCCACATATACCACCGCTTAAAATAATAGCTGCAACAATAACGTGTTTTACATTCATTCCGGCATATCTTGCCGTATCAATACTCTCTCCGATAACACTGATTTCAAATCCTTTTTTTGTTTTCGCTAATAAAAAGGATATTGCTAATACTATAAAAATTGCAATAATCCATCCGATATGTACACCAAAAACCTTGGGTAATATCGCGTTGGGTTCAAATGTTGCTATCTGAGGAAATCCCATTCCATTCGGGTCTTTCCATGGTCCATATTGTAAATAGGTAACCCATTTTATTGCAACATAATTAAGCATTAAGGTAATAATCGTTTCATTTGTTCCTAAATGTACTTTTAGCAGAGCCGGTATCAGCGCCCACATACCTCCACCTAAAAACCCTGCAAAAAACATCAATGTTAATAATAGGGGTTTAGGTAATTCACTGTAATTAAGAGCGATATAGCTTGCCGCAAACGCCCCCATAATAATCTGCCCTTCTCCACCAATGTTCCAAAATTTCATTTTAAAGGCAATCATGATTCCTATTGATGTGACTACAAGCGGAATTGATGTTGTCAATGTTTCTCTTAGTCGATATGCGGAACCAAAAGCGCCGATTGCTAATGACGCAAATACATCAATCGGATGATGTCCCATGAATTGCAAAAATAAAGAAGCTGTCATTAATGATAAAAAAACAGAAATAAGACGAATCAGAATAATTTTTTGCTTGGATATATTTGTCCGTTGAATCATTCTCATGAGGCTTCACCACCTTCGATTTTTATTTTTTCTCCGGCCATCATGAGTCCAAGTTCTTCTTTTGTGACTTCCTCAGAATTTACGATACCGGTAATCTCGCCTTCACATAAAACCATAATTCGATCACATAATTCCATAAGCACATCTAGGTCTTCCCCAATGAATAATATTCCGACACCTTTTTGTTTTTGTTCATTTATCAAATCATATATGTTGTGAGAAGCTCCAATATCAAGACCTCGCACTGCATATGCCGTAATTAGAACATGGGGGTTTGTATCAATCTCTCTTCCAATCAAAACCTTTTGGATATTACCACCTGAAAGTTGTTTTACCGGATGATGAATTCCCGGCGTTCGAATATCGAGTCGTTGAATCATTTCTTCACAATGAGGAGCAATCGTTTTTCTTCGAATTAAGGGACCTTTTTGATTATGATATTCTTTAAGTAAAAAGTTATCCACCATGTCCATTGAAGCAACGAGTCCCATTCCTAAACGGTCTTCCGGAATAAAGCTCATACTAATTCCTCTACGTATTATATCTCTGGGCGACATCCCAATTAAATTTTCTTTTTCATAAAGAATCTCACCATTTTTAACTGGATATAATCCTGCAACAGCTTCGCAAAGTTCTTTTTGTCCGCTTCCTGAAACACCTGCAACACCAAGAATTTCTCCTTCAAAAAGATTAAATGAAAGATTCTTGAGAACAGGTACATGGTCAGGGTCTTCAGCTACTAATTCCTTAATTTCCAAAACAGCTTTTCCTCGATGAACCTTAGGACGTTTTATCGATAAATCTGTCACCGCACCAACCATAAGGTCTGTCATTTCTTTAGGCGTTGTATGCTGAGTTTCTAATGTACCTACTGTACTCCCATGACGTAATACTGTTACTCGATCTGAAATCTCCATAACTTCATTAAGTTTATGCGTAATAATAATAATTGCACATCCATCTTCGGCCATTTTTCGCATAATTACAAATAATTCTTTTGTTTCTTGTGGTGTCAAAACCGCTGTAGGCTCATCCATAATCAAAATATCTGCACCACGATATAATACTTTGAGAATTTCTACACTTTGTTTTTCTCCGATGGACATGTTGTAAATCTTTTTATCTGGGTCAACGGCCAAGCCAAAATGTCGCGCTTTTGCTCTAAGCTCTTCAGAAATTTTATTCTTTTTCACAAAAAAAGAGTTTTTCAACCCCATAATTATATTATCTCTCGCTGTTTGTACTTCGACGAGTTTTACATGTTGATGAATCATCCCGATTCCCATTTGAATCGATTCTTTTGGGCTCTGGAAAGTTACTTTTTGTCCATGGATATAAATAAAACCGCTGTCAGGCTTATAAATACCTGACAGCATGTTCATTAATGTGCTCTTTCCAGCACCGTTTTCACCAAGCAATGCATGAATTTCTCCTTTACGAACTTCAAAACTTACAGCATCATTTGCTCTAACAGTTCCAAAGCTCTTACTGATATTTTCCATTTTAACGAATATATCTTTATGCATATTGGCTCCAATCTAATATATAAATCAACAAACCACTTTTATTGAATTTTGCCGATAACGCCTTCAACAAACCACAACATATTTAATAATTCATCATCAGTTAATGTTTCGCCATCAGCGACTTTTACATTACCTTCTTGATCCTTGATTTCGCCTGTGAACACATGCATACCATCTGCAATAGCTGCATCTAAGGCTTCTTGCGTTCCATCCGCTGCGAAATCTGCGACATCAGTAAGTCCAACCATACCGGTTTCCATTCCACCCCAATAAGATTCTGACTCAAATTCACCATCAATGACAGACTTTACTTGGTCAACATAATAGTCATTCCAATTCCAAACAACAGATGTTAATACCGCGTTAGGGGCTATCGCTGACATATCCGTATGATAACCAATTGAATATAAACCACGTTCTTCAGCCGCTTGTTGTGGTCCACCTGTGTCTTGATGTTGTGCAATGATGTCTGCTCCATTATCTAATAGTGCTATAGCTGCTTCTTTTTCAATTGCAGGATCATACCATGTGGATGTCCAAACAACTTCAACTTCAACATCTGGATTTACTGAACGCGCACCTAATGTAAAGGCATTAATTCCACGAACAACTTCCGGGATTGGGAAAGCGCCGACATAACCGATATGATTTGTCTCCGTCTTTAATCCAGCGACAATACCTGATAAATATCTTGCTTCATAAATACGTCCAAAATAGTTGGACATATTGTCTGTCTGCTTATATCCTGAACAATGGAAGAATTTTACGTCGGGGAATTCATTTGAAAGTTCTTCTACATAGTTCATATATCCGTAACTTGTTGCAAAGATTATGCTTGCACCTTGATCAATCATGTTTCGTATCTCGCCTTCAACTTCTTGACTCTCAGGTACAGATTCTTTATAAAGTGTTTTTACTCCAAGCTCATTTTCAAGAGCTAATCTACCTTCATTGTGGGAAAAAGACCATCCGCCATCACCAACAGGTCCAACAAAAATAAAACCAACTGTGACATCACTTGCATTAGTGACTTCTGCTTCTCCAGATCCACTTTCTGTTCCGTTTTCAGATACATAGGTGTCTGATGAGGCATCTTTTCCACACGCGGTCATCGCAAGTACCATTGTTAAAATCAATAAAACTACTGTAATTTTTTTCATAATTCCTCCTAGTATTTATCCATAGATATGTTTTGGTTGGGTAAAATAATACCCATCTATAAAAAATGGATTTCTCCATCCTTCATACGATCAATAATGGCTAGCGATTCAACGCGAACGCCTTTTTCACGAAGCTCTTTTCCCCCAGGCTGAAAGCCTTTTTCAATAGCTATACCCACGCCGGCAACTTTGGCACCAGCCTGTTGAACAAGTTGAATTAATCCTTCAACCGCTTGTCCATTTGCCAGAAAATCATCCAGAATAAGAATACGGTCGCTTGGGTTTAAATATTTTTTTGAAATGTGAATATCATATGTCTGCTGTTTTGTAAAAGAGTACACAGGATAGGTATATACTTGTGTGTCCAGATTTCGACTTTGTGTTTTTTTTGCAAAAACAACTGGAATATCAAATGATAAAGCGGCTACGGCTGCAATTGCAATGCCAGAAGCTTCAATGGTTACAATCTTTGTAATCGTTTCATCCGCAAACCGTCGTTTAAATTCTTTCCCCATCTCAAACATCAACCTTGCATCAATTTGATGATTAAGAAAAGAATCGACTTTCAGTATTTCTTCCGAGAGAACAGAACCATCTTGTTTAATACGTTCATGCAATAATTTCATACAATTCTCCTTAAAATATAGAAAAGGCTCTACTAAATATAGTAGAGCCTTCTTCTGAATGCGTAAAAAGTATACACGTTAAGAATAAAACTCGTAGCCTATAACTATTTACGGTAGTTTGTAGAAACGTTTGGCCCATATTGCCAAATTTATACGAGAAAATATTAAATTACAATAAATTGCATTATAAAGTATCTGACAACAAAAATCAACCTAAATCATCTAAAAGATGTGCTTTGTTTGAAATCAGTTCATATCCTCCATCTAGAGCTTCTCTTGTTGCTTCCTTAAATGGCTTGTCTAACCAAGCCTTACTTGTAAATCCAAATTCAATCTCAACATTATCCTTATAATATACACGTAATGCTGTAACGTCTTCATATACCTCATCCGTTTGACTCATAACAGGACCAAATCGTTTTACCCATTGTGGCTCATCAATCCATTCGTCGATATCATCCACAATAAAAACAAAATCAATGTCTGAGTCTTCTCTTTGCTCACCTCTTGCATAAGAACCAATTAATAAGGCACCTAAAATACGGTCCTCTTTTTCCAGCCACTGTTTAACCAACTCTACTCTCTCTAACCCTAATTCGATTGGATCCAATTCAGACATCGGATCATAGTCATCATATCCGCCAAAACTTTTCATCGTGTGTTTAGGTTTCTCAAATTCCGGCACAAAATGATTTTTATTACTCTTTAACATAACAACCTCCAAATGCATGTTTACAAGTTTATATAAATCAAGAGAAACTCTATGATTTATATGCCAATTATAATATAGGTTTTTTATTTTAGCAACAAAATTTTCATTTGTCTGCTATCAGCTGACCAAATACATTTTTACATGTTGTATAATACATTCATAGCAAAAACAAAACAAGATGAACAGGAGGACAATATGGCACGTCGAACAAGCTATTATTCATCAAATAAATACTATCATGTATTACTTAAAGCGCCTGAAAATCAGCCACTTTTTCGATATGATTCTGATTATCATACTTTTTTAAAGATATTATCCGGAAAACAAAATCAATATGCTTTTCACTTATATGCTTATTGCTTAATCGAAGATCATATTCATCTTCTTATCGAAGAGACAACGAAAAACTCATTGCCGCTTATATTGCGAACAACTTCATCTCTCTATGCCAAGTATTATCAAAAAAAATACCAAGCACATGGCTTAGTGTTTTCAGGTAGATATCAAAGCGAAGTTATTAACCTTCGAAAAGAACTCATTTGTCGCCTACGTTTTATCCATCAAAAACCTAAACGTCTAGGTATTACTTCCGGACTAAGCTACAAATATTCAAGCTATGATGACTATCTAACTCCGTTTAGCACGTCAATAATTGATAAAAATTTCATTTATGACTTTTTTGATAAAAAAGATTATAAAAAAGCCAGTCGCTTGTTAAGCAGTATTCACCATGAAATGGATCATACCGTTAACTTTGATGTCAAAGACCATCTATATCACCGCGTCAACAAGGCTAAGGAAATTCTAAAAGAAGAGCTAGAGACATATCATTTATCATATGATAGACTTCAGGAGCCAAATCCTATACGTAATCAACTGATTCGAAGAATCTATCACGAATCTGAGTTAACTCAAAAAGAAATAGGCGACCTATTAAACCTAAGCCGCCATATCGTCGGACGTGTCATCCGAACAGAAGATTTATAATTGTGGTGTATCCGTATAAAAAGTGTACCGATATCTTATTCTATTCTACATATTTCAAAACAAAAATCCAATTCTATTACCATCTCAAAATTTATACCCTATACCCTAATGATCAAATAAATATCACGTCTATCAAAAGTCTAAATCGGTGCACTTTCTATACGGATACACACTGGCTCTTCCTTATATTTTTACTGTCCAGCCAAATTTGTCTTCAATTTTTCCCATTTGAATGCTTGTCAACTCATCATAAATACGTTGGGACAATTCCCCGATAATTCCATCATGAACAACAATAATTTGATCATTGTATCTAAATTCACCCACTGGAGAGATTACCGCTGCAGTCCCTGTACCAAAGGCTTCTTCAAGCAATCCTTGTCGGCCATATTCAATGAGTTCTTCTATCGATATACGTTCTTCCGACACAGGTATTCCCCATGTTTTTAATAATTCTATGACCGTATTTCGAGTGACACCTTCAAGAATACTTCCTGTTAAACTCGGTGTAATTACACGTCCGTCAATCTTAAAGAACACGTTCATGGTTCCGACTTCCTCGATATATTTACGTTCAATACCATCTAACCATAGCACTTGAGCATATCCTCTACTTTTGGCATTTGCTTGAGCTTTAATGCTTGCCGCATAATTACCACCGGTTTTCGCAAATCCAATTCCACCAGGTACAGCTCGCACATATTCTTGTTCCACCCAAATCTTAACCGGATTAATCCCCTCTTTATAATATGGACCGACTGGCGATAAAATAATCATGAATTTATACGTAAGTGATGGACGAACACCTAAAAACGGATCTGTCGCAATAATAAAGGGTCGAATATATAGTGCATTACCTACCCCTTCAGGAATCCAGTCTTTATCAATATCAACAATTGCTTTAACAGCATCAATAAAGTCTTCAACAGGTAATTCAGGCATACAGATTCGATTATTCGTAATATTTAAACGTTCCGCATTTTTTTCCGGACGAAATAGTAAAATATCTCCTTGTGGATTCTTATATGCTTTTAATCCTTCAAACATTTCTTGACCATAGTGAAACACCATTGTAGCAGGGTCTAAAGATAAAGGCTGATAGGGAATGATACGTGCATCATGCCATCCACTTCCTTCTGTATAATCCATAATAAACATATGGTCAGTAAAAATATTACCGAATCCAAGGTGATCCATCGATGGCTTTTCTTTTAATTTTTCTGTCCTTTTCACTTGAATATTCACTGTATACCTCCTTATAATCGTTCATTGCAGATATTATAACAGAAATAAAATGAAGTTACAATAATAAAAGTCTTTTTTTTGCATTTATAGTGCGTTATAGCGCACATCAAGATTTGCTTTTAATTTGTTCACAATTATGATATAATATGTTCATAGAATGTTTTTATTTTAAAGGAGGGTTTGCCATGACCATGATGGATAGCCATAGATCAAATTTTTACGAAAAACGCATTGGCCCCGATTTTCTTGTCTATTGGATTCGAGTGTCAAGTTTTGTTGTCTGGCTTTTATTAGGTACTTTTTTCCTTATTACCGATATGGCCCGTCCTGAACAAACCACTTTTTTTGATCGACTTTTTGATGTATCAAGGCGAACCGTATGGGATGAACAGATGATGGTAATTTCCTTTATCGTTGCTGTTGTACTCTTCTTCTTCTCTTTGTTATCATTAATCATAAATACTCGGCGGTTAAAGCGAAAAACAGATCATATAAGTGTATCTCTTGTTATTTCACTTATTGTTTCTACTCTAAGCATTTTATTATATATCGCATATGCGTTAAATAACATGAACTCTATCTATTAAAACAAAAGACTATTGAATCAATATAGATTATCGATTCAATAGCCTTTTTTATTTGTTTTTCTTCTTCTCTTTTAATATTGAATTTTCCTTTTTCAAGGCAAATATTTCTTGATTTAGCGAATCAATGAGTTCTCTTTTTTTCACTGCATCTATTAACTGTTCCGCATGAATGAGAATATCTTTTTTCGAAAAAGGGTAGGTACAAATATGATCCAAGCCAAGTTCTAAGTACAAGTCCATAGTTTCTAAGGGTTCATCTCTAAACAGGCCTAATATGGGAAGCCCAAAATACCTCTCTTCTCCTCTGAGTTTTAAAAAGACTTCTTTTTTCTTGTGGACTTCACCATAAAAATTAATAACTAATAAGTCCGTCTTTTCTTCCTTTAGACAAAATAAAAGTTGTTCTAAATTGGTTGCTATGTTTACTTCATAGTTTTCCTCTTCAAACAGTTGAGATAACCACACAAGTTCTTCTTCTTGGTTATCTAAAATAACAATCGTTTCTTTTTCACCATTCCCCATAAATACTCCTCCTTTATAATCTTGCAAATATTGAAGCAATTAATCGTCGATTTGCCAATCAATACATTTTTGATTATTCTCATCCAATATCTTATTAATCTTTGAAAACGGGCAACTTCCAAAAAAACCTCTTGATGCAGATAGAGGACTTGGATGCGCCGATTCAAGAATATAATGTTGATTATTGGTAATTAATTTTTTCTTTGACCTAGCAAAGTTTCCCCACAACAGGAAAATAACCGGTTCCTTTCGTTCATTTAATCTAGAAATCACATAGTCCGTAAACTGTTCCCATCCAATTTTTGAATGTGATGCAGCTTCATGTGCACGCACTGTTAGTACTGCATTGATAAGTAAAACCCCCTGTTTTGCCCATTTTTCAAGGTTGCCGTGTTTAGGAATATAACATCCGCAGTCCTTTTCCAATTCCTTATAAATATTACGTAAACTTGGTGGGATAGGGACCTCTTTTTTTACAGAAAAGCAGAGTCCATGGGCCTGATTATCGTCATGATACGGATCTTGACCGATAATCACCACTTTTACTTCATTATAGGGTGTTAAATGAAACGCATTGAATATATCACTTGCTTTTGGAAAGATTTGTTTTGTTTTATATTCTTGTATTAAGAGTTCGCGCATTTTCACATAATACTCTTGCGCTAGCTGGTCTTGAAGAATATCCTTCCAATCATTTGTAAAAACTTCACTCATCTCTTACTCCATTTCATCTTCTAGCTTCTTAATACCTGCCTGTATCCGTTTTATAGATTCTTCTTTTCCTAAAATATCCATAATATCAAACGCCCCTCCCGGAGTCGATTCTTTACCGGATAATGCTGTTCTTAATGGCCATAAAACTTGACCGTTTTTCAAATCAGTGGTTTTGATAAATGCCATCACGGATTCATGAAGGGCATCTACCGTCCAAACGTCTTGTTCTTCAAGTACAGGCAATACTTGTTGCATGAATCCACGCGAATTATCCGGATTCGTTTTCATTTTTTTATGCGTATAAATAGCTTTATCATATTCCGGAACTTCTTGAAAAAAATCAATAATTTCATCAATCTCCGTTAATGTTTCAAGACGAGTTTGTGCCAATGCAGCTATTTTTTTGTGGTCAAATGCTTCATTTGGCACAACTTTTTTAATACGTTCTTCAACGAGTTTATAAAAAGCTTCCGGTTCCAAACGTTTAATATATTCGCTGTTCATCCATCTAAATTTTTTCATATCAAAAACTGCAGGTGCTTTGTTAATATTATGATAATCAAATCGTTCGATTAATTCATTCATAGAAAAGATTTCTTCATTTGATGACGGACTCCATCCTAATAAAGCCACAAAATTCACAATAGCTTCACTTAAGAAACCAAGCTCAATAAGATCTTCATAAGAAGCATGCCCGAGTCGTTTGCTTAATTTTTTATGATTTTCATCTGTAATAAGCGGACAGTGTACATAAACAGGAACATCCCAACCAAATGCATTATAGAGGCGATTATATTTGGGCGATGATGATAAGTATTCATTTCCTCTGACTACGTGTGTAATACCCATTAAATGATCATCAACAACGTTGGCAAAATTATATGTCGGATATCCATCTGTTTTTATAAGAACCATATCTTCAAGCTCTTTGTTATCAACCGTTATATCTCCATAAAGTACATCTGAAAAAACAGTTGTTCCTTCGATTGGATTATTTTGACGAATCACATAGGCTTCATTTTTCGCAAGTTTTTCATCAACATCTTCTTTAGACAAATGTAAACAACGCTTATCATAACGGTAGGTTTCTTTTTTATTCTCAGCTTCTTGCCGTAGACCTTCTAGACGTTCTTTATCGCAAAAGCAGTAATAGGCTTCACCATTTTCAATCAATTTTTCAGCATATTCCAAGTAAACACCTTGTTTCTGTCGTTCACTTTGAACATAAGGACCTACCCCGCCATCTTTATCCGGGCCTTCGTCATGAATCAGTCCTGCATCTGATAATGTATTATATATAATATCTGTTGCACCTTCAATAAGTCGCTCTTGATCCGTGTCTTCAATTCGCAATAAAAAATCTCCATTTTCATGTTTTGCTATTAAATATGCATATAATGCTGTTCTTAAGTTTCCTACATGCATTTTTCCTGTTGGACTTGGTGCATAACGCGTTCTTATTTTATTACTCATCTTGAAACTCCTTTAATTATGAATTTTCGTAAATATAAATCACAAATTATTATATCATGAAATATGAAACAATTCTAATTTTTTAACTTATTTGCTTTATTATATTTTAAAATCTGCTATAATATGTATATTTCAATTATCAACAATGTTATGAAGGATTATGGAGGATTATGTATGCAACCTTTTTTTAATAAGCGATTGAAGCCAAGTAAACAAATTATGCTCTTAACACTCGTGCTCATAAGTTTCTCAATACTTGTATCTGCTTGCCAATTATTCACAAACAAAAATGTATCTAGCCCCTTAACAACAACATCCCAAAAATCTTATATATTTTATGAACTCTATGATTACAGTGGATCTTTGTGTGACACAATCGTTGCTGCAAATGCAAGTGATGCATCAAAAAGCGTTACACTTGAAAAACTTCTTCACTCTTTTTCAGAAAGCAGTCTTCCAATCATCGAGACTTCAAGTAAACTCAATGAAGAAGCTGACGTTTTTTCATTACAAATGAATGCATTTACCAATGATAATAATTATGATACATATAGAGTTGATATTGATTTTAATCGAGAACTATTTCAGATTACTGAGGGTGAATCTGTTCTCTTATATTCAACAAATTCATTTAATGAATTATTTAAATCCGGCCTACTTGAATATTTTTTCCCAAAAAACAAATTACCCGATGTAGAGATGTCCTACAATAACAAAACATTAGCTACTCAAATTAACGCAACATGGAATTATCATATATATAAGTCTTATTATGCTACAGATGTCATAAACAATGATTTTATTGCAACGCCCGATTTTAATTCCCACTTAATTACTACAAATAATACAACAATTAATTTAGCTCTCGGAAATTCCAATGAAAAATTCAGTATTCCTGCAGCAAGTTATTTATTGTATGATGCTTCTCAAAATCTAATTGATGAAAATCCAATTACTTTTGAAAACCAAATAGCCACCATTCCTGTGCCACAAACAAACGGAGAATATCAACTTGTTATCAATTATGACTGGCCAAAAGTAGCTGACCATGATTATGGAAGTATGAAGCAAACTGCACTTCTTAACGTTCAGCTACCTATATCCTATGAACTCAATAATTTGGAATACGAACCTGGTGACCTTGTTGTTATAAAGGGTAATCATATCAACAAAGATTCGGCCTATACTTTTGAAACAGATATTTATCATGAAACTTTACAATGGATTCATCAAGATGGCGGAAGTTATTTATTCCTTCCATTAATGAGTCGATTATCCCCTAGTGAATATTCCTTCACCATTCGCGAAGAAAATAACGATGGTGACAGTGTATCTACTGAGTTACTTGTGACTGTTATTAACAAAGAATTTCCTACTCAGCAATTAAAAACCTCCTCAAGTACAGCCAGTATCCGATCCAATGATAATCAAATCGCTCTTGTTGAAGCATTCAACAGAGGTCGAGAAATTAGTCATGATCAGCCCCTCTGGACAGGACCATTCTTACAGCCAGTCGGAGGACGAATTTCAACCGAGTATGGGGTTATACGTTATACAAATGATGCTGTAGAAAGTTCCCGACATAATGGTATTGATTTTGCCATCGAAACCGGTACTCCTGTTGTTGCGACAGAGACAGGTTATGTTCGTCTATCTGAACACATTGCTATAACCGGAAATACAATCTTTATTGATCATGGTGTTGGGATTTTCAGTCAATATTATCATCTCAATTCAATGGATGTTGAGGTTGGCGACTTTGTTGAAAAAGGCGACATCATAGGAACTGTTGGTTCAACCGGCTTTTCAACCGGTCCGCATTTACATTTTTCCATGTACAATAATAATATTTATGTCAATCCCTGGAAATTTTTCGATGCTCCACCATTTTAATAAACTTTATTCGTCACCAACTTGTTCAAGAAGACATACTGCATGACATGAAATTCCTTCAAGGCGTCCGGTAAACCCTAAGTTTTCTTCTGTGGTCGCTTTGACATTCACTTGCCTTATATCAATGTCAAGATATGAAGCAAGTGTTTTTTTTATCTGGGGAATATATGGTGCCATTTTGGGTTTTTGGGCAATAATGGTAATATCCACGTTGCCTATTTTATAATTTGCGTTTTTCATCATTTGAACAACTTTTTCCAATAGTATTTTACTGTCAATATCCTTAAATGCATGATCTTGATCCGAAAAATGTGTCCCTATATCACCGAGCGCTAATGCCCCTAATATTGCATCCATTAAGGCATGAAGGGCTACATCTGCATCTGAATGTCCTAAAAGTCCATACGCGTATTCTATTTCAATTCCTCCGATAAATAAGGGACGGTTTTCAACTAATTGATGTACATCATATCCATGTCCTATTCTCATTTTTTCTTATCTCCTTACATATTGATAAAATATATACAATGCAAGTTTTTCACATCGTTTCTGCCTATATTTTAGCATTGTTCCAAATGGAAAACAACAAATTTATATCGCCTAATCATTGACAATGGCCTATGAATACGATAAACTAAAGTGGGCTTGGAAATATTTAATTTCTGAGCAAAGGTAACAATTGACAGTTTTTTAACAAATCAAATATTTTATACGAGGTGACTTTATGGTTAAAGTAGGAATTAACGGATTCGGACGTATTGGACGTCTAGTATTCAGAGCAGCAATGAAAAATGACAACATCGAAGTAGTTGGTATCAATGACCCATTTATCGACCTTGAGTATATGGCTTACATGCTTAAGTACGACTCAACTCATGGTCGTTATGACGGCGAAGTAGCTATCGAAGATGGCAAATTAGTTGTTGACGGCTTAGCTGTTACAGCTTTTGCAGAAATGAACCCTGAAAACATTGATTGGGCAGCATGTGGTGCTGAATATATCGTTGAATCAACAGGTGTATTCACAACAACTGAAAAAGCTTCTGCTCACTTAAAAGGTGGCGCTAAAAAAGTTGTTATCTCAGCTCCATCAGCTGATGCTCCTATGTTTGTAATGGGCGTAAACAACGAAAAATACACAAAAGATATGGTTGTTGTATCTAATGCTTCATGTACAACAAACTGTTTATCACCAATCGCAAAAGTTCTTAATGACAAATTTGGCATCATTGAAGGACTAATGACAACAGTTCATGCAACAACTGCAACTCAAAAAACTGTTGACGGACCTTCAAACAAAGACTGGAGAGGTGGACGTACAGCTTCTTCTAACATCATCCCTTCATCAACTGGTGCTGCAAAAGCAGTTGGAAAAGTTATCCCTGAACTTAATGGTAAGTTAACTGGTATGGCTTTCCGTGTACCAACAACAAACGTTTCTGTTGTTGACTTAACTGTACGTCTTGATAAAGGTGCTTCATACGAAGAAATTTGTAAAGCAATGAAGGACGCTTCAGAAAATGAATTAGCTGGTGTTCTTGGATATACTGAAGATGCCGTTGTTTCTACGGACTTCATGACAGATCCTAGAACGTCAATCTTTGATGCAGGCGCAGGCATTGGCTTAAACGATAACTTCGTTAAAGTTGTTGCTTGGTATGATAATGAGTGGGGTTATTCAAACAAAGTTGTTGACCTTATCTCTTACATGGCTGATATTGACACTAAGTAATTTAAAGAATACGTTAAAGAGAAGTTCATTTATGTGAACTTCTCTTTTTTGTGCGCTTTTCTGCGCTTCTTTATATTGGCCTTATAACCTCGGATAAAAACCGGAACAAAATTAGCACTCTCTTCTTTCCCCGTAAAGATTTCTTCTCCAGCTACTGTCCAAGCATGTGCAAGGATTTGATCGTTTACTTTTTGTACCCCAAAATATATATTCATGTTGACGTTGAATACTTTAGCCATAATTAATGCAACAATCGCTTGCTCAAAGCAAAATACGCGCCACGGGACTTTTTCACGAACATGTTCTAATATTTCTTCTGCTCTATATAAGCGTTTTTGTTCATTACTTGTAAGACGTAATTCTTCAGTTGAAATCGCCTCACTATTTGTAATCCATCGAATGAGTGACTTAAATGGAATGAATTTAATAGTGATGTTCGCACACACGGACAAAACCAACACTCCGACATACCATATGAATAATTTTATTCTTGCCATAACTACCTCCTTAAGCTTACATATTGACGACTGACAAAAGTTCACTTACAATAGGTTTATAGATATTAAACACGGATAAAAAGGAGAGCTCTATGCAAACGATAGAAAAACTAAAAAAGTTGATCGACATAAATATATATCGAACATTATACAAATATACCACTGGTTATCGTTCAAAGATTTTACTTATTACTACACTTAGCATCTTACAAGCCTTACTAAATGTCCTTGTTGCCTTTATTACAAAATTAATGATTGATTTCGCAATCGATGGTGATTATCGTTCCGCACTTCACTATGGTATTTTTTTCGCTCTACTCTTAATTATCGATCTTTCCCTTTACAGTTTTCTGTCACATAATAATGTAAAGTTAGAGAATACAATGGTTAATAACTTACAACTTCATTTACTTACGAAAATTTATCACAAAAAATGGGCCTCGATCAGTCAGCACAATACCGGAGATCTACTCACGCGATTATATGAAGATGTTCATCATGTCGTTCAAACTTTGACGAATATCATTCCAACAATGATTGCCCTCTTTTTGCAATTCATTGCTGCTTTTGCAATGCTTGCATATTTTGATTGGATGTTAGCAATGCTTACTTTTTTAATTACACCCTTTACTGTACTTATCAGTATGATTATCGGGCGTACTCTAAGAGAAATCCAATATAAAATACAAAATGCTGATGGAATTCAACGCTCTAAAATAAATGAATCTCTACAGAATCTTATTTTACTAAAAACGTTTAATTATCTCAACGAAAACATTTCTCAGATTTCCCGTTTACAAAATAATCGATTTGCCCTCATCAAGAACAAAAATTTAAAGAGTATTAAAGCAAACGTTATTCTAGAAAGTGGTTATAATGTTGGTTTTTTCTTTGCCTTAACTCTAGGTGCATATCGCTTAGCACAATCCGCGATAACCTTCGGTACTTTTACCGCTTTTCTACAGCTGGTTGGCGAAATACAAGGCCCTATTCATGAAATGACGCGCTCAATTCCTCGTTTGATTTCATCTCTATCTTCACTCGAGCGTATTGAAGAAATATATGCTCTCCCTGACGAATTACATCAAGATAATTATATCACAGAAAATAGCGAAAAATTACTGGGACTTCATATTCAAAATCTTTCTTTTGCATATGACCCGTCAATTCCCGTCCTTAAAAATGTTTCTTTAGAAATAGAAAGCGGAAAACGTATAGGAATCATTGGCCCTTCAGGTAGTGGAAAAACAACCTTAATTCATTTAATTTTATCACTGATTGAACCAAATTCAGGAAATTTATTTCTTGCCTTTGATTCCGGAAAGCAAATACCGGCCTCATCACAGACTCGAGATTACTTTACCTATGTTTCACAATCAAATCCACTCTTTTCAGGTAGTCTTCGCGAAAACTTATTCTTAAATGAACATATCTCAGAGGAACAACTTCAAACCGCTTTAACGGCTGCTTGTTGTAATGAATTTATCGATCAATTAGAGCAAGGTATTGATTCTTTAATTCACGAACGAGGTGTTGGCATATCACAAGGACAAGCTCAACGTATAAATATTGCTCGTGCACTTGTTCACAATAAGCCCTTTTTGATCTTGGATGAAGCTACATCATCACTAGATCGTACTACAGAACAAGAACTCATAAAAAACATAAGGTATTATTATCCACATACGACCTTGATTGCGATTACTCATGGCACCGAATTATTAAAAATTTGTGATGAGATATATGAAATTAAAGATAAACAACTCGTTTTAACAACTGAATATGCATGCTAATGCTAAGCACTTTTTAGGTGAACCCATGCTGGGTACACCTAAAAAAAAGAGTATCTGGATTTCAGATACTCTTTTAATATATGATATATATTAGAAAATTTTTCCCCATTTACTTTTGGTACGTCCATAACCATGACCTTTTCCTTTGCCAGGTCTTTCTGTTTCTCGGATGTCTAATTTTTTAACTTGTGGAGCTTCCCATTTTTTCATAATATTACCTCCTATAAACTGTTGATCTGTTGATTGTTAACTATAAACTCACCTTTACTATAAACAACTATCTCGTTTATGTACCCATTATAACACTCTGTTCAAAATTTTACAAGAAGAAAATTCATAGTTTATTCATATTTCGTTCATTTTTTCATATAATTAATGTACTTTTTTTGCTATTTAAGAAAAGAGTATCTGAAATCAGATACTCTAAAAAATACGATAACTTTTTTTATCTAAAACTCCAGCGACTCTGGGTACGTCCGCATCTATTACCCTTATTGCCTTTAAATTTGAATTCTGTTTCCCTGATGTCTAACTTTTTCATTTGTGGAGCTTTCCATTTTTTCATTGCGTTACCTCCTATAAACTGTTTTGACTGTTACTCACCTTTACTTCAACAAATATTTGTCTACGTACCTATTATATCACTGACTTCACAAAATCTCAAGAGAAAATTCACAGTTTGTTCACATTTTGTTCAAAAAGTTTTTCCCTTATAATGCTTACTTGCTCTTTTACCGTAAATTGATTATTGGGTCGTTCTAAATGATAGACATCTACATGACTTAACACATGGCTCAAAAGTATAAATTGCTGAGTTTTCAGACCTAAATGTTCAACCATATCCTCAATAAAGGCATGTATTAACAACACTTCTAATGCTTGATTTTTTTCAAGTTTTGTTAATGTCACCTGTTCAACCTCAGATTCTTCTAACCAAATAATTCCACCTAATTGCTTACTCGACTCTTCAAAGTGGTCTTGAGCATCCACATAAAATTTATCTACATCATGAAAAATTTTCTTGCTTGGATCTGGGGAAGACTCATATGCATCCATGGTGTTTTTCCACATTTTTTGCGTTGGAAAACTCGGAATCACATCTAACTGGTTCTTTATCGATATTGCTGATAAATCATCGCTCAATAACTTATATCCGGATTGAATAAATTCACGTGCTATGGATGATTTTCCTGCTCCCGCTTCTCCTACAATAATAAAGGCATGATTATTTGCACAAATAGCACTTCCATGAATTGAAAAAACATCTCTTTGCAGTAATAATGTTGCAAAGGCCACACCAACAATATATGTAACAATTTCATTCTTCCAGTAATCCTCATTATGAGGAATTATATTCATATAATTCCCATTTTTAATGGAAAACTTAGCCATATCATGAATATCTACTGTAATATTGTTTAATCCATCAATTTCAAATTCAACCGAGTCGTCATCGACACAAGAAGGTTTCCATTCACCAACTTCAATAATGACATCCGGTTGACACGGTTGAATTTGAGCAATATTAAGATGAATATTTGACTCAACACATAAATCAAACAGCCTATAATATTCTTTTACCTTCATCGTTGAACCTCGGAAATTACTTTTGCTTCTTCTAATTCCTTTATAAAAACACAAACATCCTTTTCTATTTCTTCACTATCCGCATCATATATTTTTGTGAGTTCTTCAATGACTTGTTGAATATTTTTTTCACCATCTATCTGTTCCCAGACATCTTTCCCAACTTCATTAATTACAAAATACTCGCCTGAATCAACATTTAACATTGCTAACTCATCACCAAGTTGTGCCGGTTGAATACCTTCTTTTTTAATAAATACTCTTTCTTTCTCCATCTTATTCCTCCTTTAAAAATGATATAGTTTCCTTATGTGTAATAATAATACGATGATCAAAATCACGGCGAATCCACTTTGCTAGATTTTGACGTGACTTGAAAATCACTCGAATCACTCGCACTCCCCAAAAAAAAGGTAATAACCAGGGAAATGTGTTTAGCAGTGGATACCTTCGCTTCATTTGATTTAATGGTAAAAAAACAAATGCAAATCGATGCATTTTTTTCTTCACTTTTTTTTGACTACCTTTGACAAGATCTTCATAGCGTTGTTCAATAACATATTCTTCTCGCATTCCTGTATCACCAGAACGCGTAATAATACCAAAAAGGTTTTCACATATTTCTTCATCAATAGGATAGTCAATCATAAAATTACTTTGCAAATATCGCTCCGCACAAGCCAGAATATATGTGCCTGATTTTAGCATGTGAAACCCTTCTAAATACTCAATGAGTTTATCTTTTTTTATATTATTTTTTTGTGCATTCACGTAAATTGCCAAGTCATATAACCCTTTTAATCCAATGCCTGTACCATATAAATGCTTGGCCATATGACTAATCATATATGCCGTTGATACAGTCGGCTCAAGTACATGAACTCCAAGTTTATCCGAAAAAACTGCTGATTCCAAAGCAATTCGACTAAATTCCTCCGTATAAGCCGATACATTCTTTTTAAATAATGCGTAATGGACTTCAAAAAAATAACCGTCTTTTTTAGGATAATATATTCTTTCTTTATCTGTATCGTCTTCAACAGCATGGATATAGTCAAAGCCTTTAAATATTGAATCCACTTTATCTAAATCATTGAGATGAATAAGTATATCCATATCACTCATTGTTCTGTTTTCAGGCTTATCATAATAGGTTGCCAAATCGATGCCTTTTAAAACCACAACAAAAATGTCTCCTGCAATAAGCTTATTAATCATCTTCAGAGCTAGCGCTTCAGATGTTTTCCCCCAAAATATTCGATGAACAACAAAATTTTGCCATTCTATATAAATCTTCGTTGCTTTGAATGTCTGGGAAAAAAAACGATTATAATAGTCAAAGAAAACGCATTCAAGTCCATGCTCTGAAGCAAACTCAATACATTGATCCCATTGTTCATTTGATAAGTCTAATTTTGGCTCTTTGACTTTGTTTAATGCTTGTAATAAAAAAGTTACTCTAAAATCCATAATCTCACCCTTTTTATGTATTTATTGCCATCATAGTACCGTTCCAAGATCCTACATAAATAGTTCCATTCTCATCCACAACAGGTACCGAAAGAGTTTTTCCAATACTCATAGAAATCTTTTCATTTCCTTCTTTATCCATAACTAGTAATCGTCCGGTTGTATTACTATCTTTCGTAGTTAGGAGTATATTTCCTTGTGGGTCAATGCTTGGTGTAGTCCATAACCCTCGCTTAGCTGTCGTTACCAAATGATTAAAAACTACTGAACCATCAAATTTATTCAGAGCTATAAGTTGACCACCTAATGTTCCAAAAACAACATATTCTTCATGCGAGATACTTGCTGTTCCTCGTATCGCTCCTTTTATTTTCTTTTTCCATTTTAATTGACCATCATATCCAAAGCAAAGAATAATACCTTGATTTTCGCCAATTCCTCCTGTAAAAAAAACACTTTGACTTTCAATATCTACTGATGGGTTTCCCCAAAAAGAATACTTTTCTTTTAGTTTAAACGTCCAAATTAGCTGTCCATCTGAACTTAATCCATAGATTCGATGCCGATTCGCTGTAACATATATATTACCATTTTCATCAAGAGCCACTCCACTCAAAGGATATCGAGGATTCCCCAAATCAAATGTCCATATACTTCGTCCACTATATAAATCTATACAATGTAGTCCAATACCATATCCTGTAACTAAAACTTGTTCTTCATATATTAGTGGTGATGACCAGCATTTATTAAGTCGAAATTTCTTGGTATGCCAATCATATGTTGACCAATCTGTCACTGTCTTACTTATTTTTCTCATATATCGATTCGAAATATTGTCAAAATACTGGCCAAGCCAATATGTCCATAATAAATCCCCTACCCTACTAAAACAATGCACATTTCCTTCTCCTGATGTAAAAACAATATAGTCATCTTTAGTTGCAGGACTTCCATAGTTTTTAGTTCTACCTGAATTATACATCCACCGTAAGTCACCTTGATAATCAATCGAGTAAAAACATCCATCATGTGAAGCAAAATACAGATTTCCATCTCGATCAAACGCCGGAGAGGATTCAGGTCCTTTTAGTGGATATGAACGTAATTCAAAAGAAAATTTAGGTACGAATGTATAAGAGTGAATTCCATACTTTAATTGGCCTGATCGTTGCTCATCGAATAAAAAAGTTGAAGACGGTATATTTTTCATTATAATCACCTCCTACAAAGTCGTATTTCTGTTTAGTCGATTCACTAATCCCTAATAAAAAGTTCGCAATTTCTTCATATCTCATTGCAAACTCCATTCATTTCTTATCGAATTGATTTAGGTAAGAGTTTAATGATAATAATAGCTAGTGCACCTCCAATAAGAGCCGTCCATAATTGAGGTAAAGAAAATGTTACAATGATTGGCGGTTTCACTTCCGGTATAAATAATGGTAACAATGTTCGAACTGCTATGAATAAAAACAAAAACTTTGCAATAGAACTCACCACCAACCCAAGCACTTGCTGAGGTAGTTGTTCTTTTTCCTTAATAATCAGGCCAAAGACAATAATATATATTGTATTAGCAAGTGCAATCATAGGTACCAATGGGAACACTCCCATTATGCCTGCTAAGAAAGCAATGATTGGCGTTAAGCATCCGATTATAATTGCCATAGGAATGCCAACAATCATTGTTGATAACAAGAGCATCATGTTAACCAAGGGACCAACCAAGGGCTGTGCAAATTGTCTGAAACCAATTTGAAAAACGAGTGTTAGCGCTAATAACATAGCACTTCGCGTCAACTTATTTGTTTTCATATTCTACTCCTTTTTTTGCGATTATTTTTTCCACGATATCGAATGACATAATGAACGCATTTTGAATATAACTCAATACCCATTATATACCTAACTATCGGTAATAGTCTAGCTGAGATTGTCGTGCGATATACCTTTTTGGTTTTTTTTGTCAAACAAGCTTTGACAATATCATTGACTGTCGAAAAAGTACTTGGAGCATTTTTATACATTTTTTCCAAAAATACTTGGTAGTCTTGTAGCAACTCCTTGTAATCCTCAATAGAATTCTGATGATTAAGTGATTGAATCGCCACATGTTCAAACTCAGTTTTTACCGGCCCAGGTTCAATCTGGATAACATCAATTCCAAAGCTTTGAACTTCCATACGTAAAGCTTCTGTCAATCCATTTACTGCATGTTTTGAAGCGCCATACCATCCTGATCCTAATGTCGATACGTGGCTTGCAGACGAAGCAACAATGATAATACGACCGCTCCCTTGCCTTCGCATATAAGGCAAAACAACTTGATTCACTCGAGCAAGTCCAAATAGATTGACTTCAAATTGATGCTTGGCTTTTTCAATATCCACCTCTTCAATTATACCATATTCTCCATATCCTGCATTATTTATGACACAATCAATACGACCTTGTTCATGTATGATTTTATTGACAACACTTTTTATAGATGTCAAATCCGTGACATCCATATATGTTGTATGAACCTTAAATTTTTTTAATCCTTCCAATCGTTTTGTACGTCTAGCAACTGCATATACTGTGACACCTGATCTTGCTAAACGTCGAGATACACTTTCTCCTATCCCTGATGATGCTCCGACAACAAGTACTACTTTTTTATTTCCCATTAAACCCCTCTTCCCATATATCTCTTTTAATAATAAGTGTATTTATCTTTAATTCTATATCATAGATAAAAAAAAAACAATCCACTGTTGCTGTCGAATTTTCATTTCAAAAGAAATGCTTCAATTCGAAACAGCAACAATGGATTATCCATCCTGCTAAACTATTAATTTGTATATATTCCTCTTATCGATACGCCGGCAACCAGTCACCATGAGCCTCGATTAAATCGTCAACAAGATTACGAATCTCATCTATCGTAAGTTCTGATGATGTGTGTGGGTCAAGCATAGCCGCATGGTATATATGTTCACGTTTACCTGTTAGTGCAGCTTCTATCGTTAGGAGTTGCACGTTTATATTGGTACGATTAAGTGCCGCTAATTGCTCAGGTAATTTTCCGACGTATGTTGGTTTAATTCCTGATGCATCAACCATACATGGCACTTCAACAACTGCATCACTTGGCAAGTTCGTTATCAAACCTGTATTTAACACATTACCACCAATTTTATAGGGTACATTGGTCTCCATCGCTTCAATAATATACGAACCATATTCATGAGTTCGCTCATGAGTAATCTGAACATCGCCTAGTAATTCTTCCCGCGTCTTATTCCAAGCATCAATTTGCTCCACACAACGACGTGGATACTCATCCAATGGAATATGATAACGTTCTATTAACTCGGGATACTTGCTCTTGATAAAATAGGGTAAATATTCCGCATTATGTTCACTTGACTCAGTTACATAATAACCGAACTGTTGCATCATCTCAAAGCGGACGGCATCTTTTTCCGGTAGTCCGTTCTTAAGAACCTGTTCTTTAATTTTCGGATATAAATCGACACCATTTTTTTTGATTTCTAAAAGCCAAGCCATATGGTTAATCCCCGCAATGAAGGTCTGAATCTCTTTGTCTTCTTCCCATTCTAAACCTTCGTAAAGATTTTTAGCACACACTTGAACACTATGACACAATCCAATCGTTTTAATCGATGTTGCTCTTAACATAGCCCCTGTTAACATCGCCATTGGATTGGTATAATTTAAGAACCAGGCATCTGGGCATACTTCTTCCATATCTTTTGCAAAATCAAGCATCACTGGTATTGTTCTTAGCGCTCTAAAGATTCCACCAATACCTAATGTATCTGAAATAGTTTGACGTAAACCATATTTTTTAGGTATATCAAAGTCTGTAATCGTACATGGGTCATATCCACCTACCTGGATTGCATTAACAACATATTGGGCTCCTCGAAGTGCTTCTTTACGATTGGTATAAGCAATAATCTTAGCACGATTTGCATTGGAATTTTTATTAATATTTTTAAGAATCATCTCCGATTCTTGCAATCGTTGCTCATCAATATCATATAATGCAATTTCTGAATCTCTTAAACTTTCTGTAACCATACAGTCTCCTAAAACGTTTTTTGCAAAAACTGTACTTCCTGCTCCCATAAATGTAATTTTTGGCATAATTGGCCTCCTCTAGTATCATTCAATATATATACATCTATTGTTATTTTAAACAAAAACAGGTAAAATGAACATTGAAGAATGTGACATCTATTTGTCTTTATGTGATTTTTAGGAGGAACTTATGCCATTTGAGCAATTAGAATTATTTAATAAAGGTTCACAACTATGTTCTCCAAAGCATAGCTTTGGTCCTTTTATTCGAGACCATGTTCTCATCCATTTTATCAAGGAAGGTTGTGGAACCTTTCAAGTGAATGAACAAACATTTTTTGTGGAAAAAGATCAAGCGTTTATTATTTTTCCCGATGTGATTACTTATTATGAAGCAGACAATATGAATCCTTGGCATTATTATTGGGTTGGATTCCGAAGTCCTGATGTCGTTTGGCAACTTGAAAATATAGGAATCGATGTTAATCATCCAATTTTAAATTTTAAGGAAACAGACATCTTATGGAAGCATGTTGTTCAATTAACGCAATTATCCACACGTGCTCTAAGTTCATATTATAAGAGCACCGGATTACTCTATCTTATTATCGATGAACTTTTTCAGCAATTAAAGGGATCTTCAAACTTTGTTGCCTTAAATCAAAGTATTCATGGCGATTCATATGTTGATTCAGCCTGCTATTTTATTGCAAAAAACTATACGCAAGATATCCGCATTGAAGATATTACATCCTATGTGGATCTTGAGCGCAGTTATTTCTCCCGACTTTTTAAAAAACACACCGGTTATTCTCCTAAGGACTATCTCATTCGTTATCGAATGCAACAGGCCATGCACCTACTACTCACGACTGACTTAGCTATTGGTACGATTGGAAACTCCATTGGCTATGAAAATCCCTATCATTTTTCAAAGATATTCAAAAAAAACGTCGGTGTATCACCCACCGACTATCGAAAAAATGAAATATAAAATTCAACTATTTTGTGAAACTCTCCGCCATCTGAAGCACCTCTGCCGGATCTATATTTGCTATAATATCAAATACAGCCTCGTGGTTCGCCCAGTGTAGTATCACGCGTTCTTCTTTTAAAATAAGTAACCCTTCATTTCCTTGGATATCAACATGAATAATCTCTGCATCTTCAGTATCTAATTGTGTATCTCCATTGAGTGATGATTGCATCATTCGTATTTGTTCATTTCCCTTTTCGTATACTGTGACAATCATATCGCCATAACTTTCTTCTTCACTTAAAACAAACCCTTCCGGCGCATAGGTCGGATAATAGCCTTCTCGGTTCATAGACGCCCCACTGTCGTCATCCGGTACCTCTTCATAGCTAATGGACGTATAGCGCTCATTCGTCTCTAATATCAAGTTATACACTTGCACACGGACGGCTTCTACTGTAAATGTAATAACAGCTAAGCTAGCAATAAGAAAAAGCACGACCAAGGAAGCTCTTGATGTTATTCGCCGATAAAAGTCGTTTCGTCGTTTTTTATTTCCTTGCTTTTTAACCCACACGTTCAGCGATTGGGGAATCTCAATACGATTGATTTCGTCACGTTTTTCATCAAGTTCAGTAAGAATATTTTCAATATGCGCCTGGCCGATTTGTTTGTAGTATGTCGCCATCAATTCATCAAACTGATGCATATTTTTTTCATTACTCATCCATGTCACCTTCCATCACATCATGAAGCGCTCTTCTTGCGCGCATCAAACGAACACGAGTATTCCCTTCTTCAATGTCGAGCATTTTTGATATTTCTTCATTTGTATACTCATATTCATATCTTAAGGCCAATATATCGGCATATTCCGGTTTGATTTCATTTAACTTTTTAGATACATAGTGTATTTGATCCAATCTTAATACATGCACCTCCGGTATGACGTCGTCATCCGAAGATAAATCATATGCAACGCTATCAAAATCAACCGTTCTATAAGTTTTACGTTGTCGATAAATATTTATTGCTATGTTTCTAACTATAATAACAATTAATGCTTTGATTTTGTTACACTTAACATCAACTTTTTTTTCTAAATAACGAGCCATTTTAAGTAGTGCTGTTTGAACAACATCTTCAGCCTCATATTCGTCTTTTAAAATATTATATGCAACGTACCATAATTCTTTCTGATATAAATAGTAAATTTCTTCTAACTGTGTGCGTAGAACTTCATCGTCGACGCTCATCAAAAAAACCAGCATATTTCCCCCCAAATTTATACAAAATAAGACCTGTTAAAGCCCCCATAGAATCAATCAATACATCACGGATTTGACCCGATCTACCTTCTATGAATAATTGATGCGTCTCGTCGCTAACTGCATATAAAACCGAAATAATGAAGGCCACTAATAAGGGTTTTTTTACACCTTGGCATTTTAACGGCTTAACTAATAAACAACCTAAAACTAAATATATGAAAAAGTGCGCATTTTTTCTTATAAAGCCATGCCACCATTCCACCTCATCTGATGCATTCGGCGCAATATGCTCAATAACCTGCAATACTTTTTCTGTAACGGAAGAACTTATTTTACTAGATTGTGTTGCCGGCTGATGGGAAAACATAAAAATAACGCCCATCCAGGCAATCGGCAAAATCCAATGCCGTAATTTACTCACATACTTCAACATCCCTTCATCCTTTCAACACTAAACTTATAAATAAAAGTTTTCTATAGCTAAAGCGACACCGTCATCTTCAACACCTTTGATAATCATGTCTGCCGCATCTTTTAATGCTTGTGTCCCGTTTTCGACTGCGAATCCTCTTTTAGCCTTTTGAATCATGGATAAATCATTCATACTATCTCCAAAACATATAGTATCTTCCCACGTCATACGATAATGATTAAACAGAACTTCAATTCCTTCAGCTTTTGACCACTGAATATCCATTAAATCCGCACCAAAATTTCCATTAAACAAAAAGAAGTGTATTCGTGAAAGAATTTTAGCCAAAGTAATAATATCTTCTTTATCTGCCACAATATGCAGTGAATGTACCTTTCGGTTCAATAACTGATATGGGTCATGATATGTTTTATTGCAAAACCCATACATTTTCATTTCAAACTCACGTATAATTTCATAATGTGTATAGTATTCACCGCCTTCGATAGAAGCTCCGACACACAAGTTATGTTCAACTCCATAATCTAAAACCTGTTTCATTAAGTCCTGATCAAAATAATGTTCATAGAGTAATTGATGATTAATTGTAACTTTTAATCCATTAGCATGTACAATAGCATGTGGATTCACCATCTCTATGAAAGGCTTACTGTTTGGAGTATCAAAATCACGTCCTGAAGCAAGAACAATAATATGGCCCGCTTTTTTTAATGCCTCTAATGCACCAATAGTTCGTTCAGATATTTCATATTTTTTATGATTAAGTAGCGTATTATCCAAATCAAAACAAAACATTTTCCGTTCCATAAACGGTCTCCTAACTTCACTTAATCTCGAGCAAATAAATCTCTCGTATAAACTTTTTCCTTTACATCCACTAAATCTTCTGAAAGTCGATTCGCCACAATGACATCAGATATTTTTTTGAATTCATCAAAATTTTTGATTACACGGGATTTATAAAATTCATCCTCTTCTAAGGCAGGCTCAAAGACAACTACTTCGATTCCTTTTGCTTTAATACGTTTCATAACACCTTGTATTGCCGACTGTCTAAAATTATCCGAATCCATTTTCATTGTTAATCGATAGATCCCAACAATTTCAGGGCATTGTTTAATAATCATATCCGCTATATGATCTTTACGGGTACGATTTGCATCAACGATTGCTGACATTATATTCTGCGGGATATCTGAATAGTTTGCTAATAATTGTTTCGTATCTTTTGGAAGGCAATAACCTCCATAACCAAATGACGGATTATTATAATGTGTACCGATTCTCGGATCTAGTCCAACACCTTCAATAATTTGCTTTGTGTTTAATCCACGAACTTCTGCATACGAATCTAATTCGTTAAAAAAAGCAACACGAAGTGCTAGATATGTGTTGGCAAATAGTTTAATGGCTTCTGCTTCTGTAGGATCTGTAAATAAGACAGGTATTTCTTCCTTAATAGCACCTTCTTGTAATAACTCTGCAAAAACTTCTGCTCGCTTCGATTTCTCACCGACTACAATTCGTGAGGGATGTAAATTATCATATAAAGCTTTTCCTTCACGCAAAAATTCCGGCGAAAAAAGTATATTCTCAGTATCAAATTTTTCTTTAATTGACTCTGTATAACCAACCGGAACTGTCGATTTAATAATCATAATAGCATCTGGATTGATAGATAACACATTCGCAATAACCGCTTCTACAGTACGCGTATTAAAATAATTCTTCTCAGGATCATAATTCGTCGGTGTTGAAACAATAACATAATCTGCGTCCTTATATGCCAAGTAATTATCTGTTGTTGCCAATAGATTTAGTTTTTTATTTTTTAGATATTCTTCTATCTCCGTATCAATAATTGGCGACTGTTTATTATTAATCATATCTACTTTTTCTTGGATAATATCTAATGCAACAACTTCATTATGCTGTGCAAGTAGTATCGCATTTGATAAGCCTACATATCCTGTTCCTGCAATTGTAATTTTCATCGTTTTTTCTCCCTCTATTCGTTAAGTTCTATTTATATTTATGTAATGGATTGTGGATTCGTTTGTAAAGCAATAAAAATATTATAACGTAATTCTAAGTACAAATCAATCTCTTGACAAAAGCCTAGAAAAAGCTTACGATAGCTCGTATATAAAGATTTATAAGCGAGGTGCACAATGACTACACTATTTTTACTCTTAATTATTTATCTGGCTTTCATTAGCCTAGGACTTCCCGATTCCCTTTTAGGTGTTGCTTGGCCATTGATTCGAGAACAATGGGAACTTCCCCTGGATTATGCAGGAATGATTTCAATTGTTACAATTGGTTCAACCATTCTTTCAAGTCTTTTTAGCGGACGTATTATCGCTCGTTTTGGAACAGGCAAAGTCACATTTATTAGTTGCCTTATGACTGGAGGTGCACTACTCGGTTTTTCAGTCGCACCTTCTTTTGTCTGGCTATTCTTTTTTGCTATACCCTTAGGTTTCGGTGCAGGTAGCGTTGACACTGCTCTTAACAACTATGTATCATTACATTTTAAATCTCATCATATGAATTGGTTACATTCTTTTTGGGGGATCGGCGCAACTATTGGTCCTTTGATTATGGGACAGTTCCTTATAAGAAGTACTTGGCAATCCGGATATCGTTTTATCGGTTCTATTCAAATGGTTCTCGCTTTTATATTGTTGATTAGCCTTCCTCTATGGAAATTGCATCATGCACATACAACAGCTACTCAAGAGCATATCGAGCCTAATCGAACTCTAACTTTTATTCAAAAAATTCGTATAAAAGGTGTTCCCTATGCACTGCTTGCCTTCCTTTTTTATGTAACAGCCGAAGCAGCCGTAGGATTATGGGGAAGTAGTTATTTGGTTCAAGTCAAAAATGTATCTGTCGGCCTTGCTGCAACATGGGTCGCAATGTATTATGGCGGCATTACAATTGGTCGCGTAATATCCGGTTTCATTTCATTTAAATTATCGAATCAACAACTTGTTTTTTATGGTATTATAGTTAGCCTGATAGGTGTACTACTTATGTTTTTACCTGTACCCCACTGGATCATTCCAATCGCATTAATTTTAATCGGTCTAGGATTTGCTCCGATTTTCCCAAGTCTTATACACGAAACACCTGAACGCTTTGGAAAAGAGTTATCCCAAGATATTATTGGCTATCAAATTGCTGCCGCCTATTTAGGTGGAGCCACCTTACCACCGCTTTTTGGTGTTATTGCTAAACATACAAGTATGGGACTTTTTCCACTATTTATTTTGCTTTGTTTGATTTTTATTTTAATAAACACAACAAAGTTAAATCATTCAAGCAAAATACTTTAGGTTACTTTTTATATTTTGACAAATACTTATCCATTTTTCTTGCATCTTCAATTTCCAAATCTTTTTCACCGGCTAAAGATTCAAGATGATGGATAAATTCATGTTTAATCGTATGCTCTATTTTTTTTCTGATTTTTTTATTCTTCAGCTTCCCATATAAGCGGATGAATGAACCATAGTAAATTGCTATGTATCTTCCCATTACTCCACCCGAGTGGTATTCTCCAAGAATAAACAAATCATTATTCTTGCTATTCTTGTTTTCTTTTTCATCAGGTAGAAGTATAACACCTCCATTTAATCTATCAAATAGCTCTTCAGGCAGTGATTCAACAATCTCTGCTATCATTGCGTCCATTTCATCAATTGTAATCATACGGTCCTCACTTTCTTTAATATTTTCCTCATTAGCATACCACCTTAAGTTAAAAAAATAAAGATGTGATTATTGAATATACATCCAAATTGTGTTATAATTATATTACGATATTCGTATTATTCACCATTCGAAAAAGGGGGTGTTTTATGACTGATTTTGATAGCAATCACTGGATGGATGAAATCACACGATTTGTTTTTATGACGAACTTATTCTACAAAACAAATATCGAAACTGAATTTCCTACATCCGGGCGCAAAAAATTAGGTACTCTTGAAACAGATGTTCTTGAATTATTTTCATACTATGCTGAACTTTCTGTAAAAGAAATAAATCAGCTTCTTAATATTCCAAACAGCACCTTAACAAGCGTACTCAATCGTTTAGAATCTCAAGATTATCTAGAGAGAAAAATATCACTTCATGACAAAAGAACGTATTTAGTTATTCCGACATTAAAAGGACATGATTTCATTAATCTTCGTCATCTTGAAAAGCGCAAACTCTACCAATACTTAATCGACTCCATAGCTACTGATACTCATCCGCAAGAAATTATGAACTTAATCAGAAAAATGAACACTGCAATTGAAAATGTTAATTACGAACGATTAAGGAGGATTCATATGGATATTATTAAAAAAGAATATAACGAGTTTGGACCTTGGGTTGCAATGATTAATGACTCTACTGAGTTGCCGCCACAGTTTGAACATGAATCAGACCTTATTTTAAACGCTGAATATGCGTTTAAAATACCACGACAGATTGAACGACGAAATGCAAAACCCGGCATGCCCTTATACGACCAAGTTGTTGCCTACTATAGCGAGCAACTTATTCTGCTTGATCGAAATGAGACTAATACTATAAAGAAAACACACATTCAACTCTCAGACATTTTAATGATTCAGTCACTACAAGAATTACTATTTGGCGAACTTATTATTACAACTCAAGAAGATTCACATTCTATTGTTTACAACCCCGTTTCTCATGAAATAATCGAAAAACTTGTAACCGATATTCGAAAAATCTATTATGATAAACCTCCGAAATTTAACATTGAAGCTCTCGATGAACATGTTAAAATTGACTCAGCTATTTTTAAAACCATTTTACTTACTGAACTGGCTACAGATGATGTTAAACTCATTGAATACCAGCCATTTATTGAACTTGTCCGCCAAAAAACAACTGCATTTACTTTTTTCAGCGATTTAATCAGCAAACCCGTTCTACAAGATTCCATGTTTTTAACGAATGGAAAGGAGCTCATCATTCTTAGTCGTGTCCAAGAAGTTAAATCCGAAAAAGATGCCGATTACGGATATCGAAAAACCTTTATTCCACTAGACTATATACAAGACTTTGCTACTCAGCCTGATGAAACCATGGAAAATCTATACACACTCGACATAAAACTCCAAAATGCTTATTTCCAAACAAAAATAAGTACCGATGTGGATGTTTCAAGATTATCTGCACTTATTAATACACATTAGTACACATAAAAGGGGGTATTATTTTGAAAAATTATGTGATTACAATTGCAAGGTGAATATACCGATTGAACTGAGCACATTAACCGCTCGTTTTAAGCACTCTATCCGGTAAATAAGAACACTTTAACCGGACAGAGTGCAATTAATAAGTTAATCTTCAGAATCTAATGAGATGTGAG
>Ga0334901_1000112_pt1 | contig 132458 bp, 141 predicted proteins | sample GraSluR3_MG_3_FD_207216 | JGI IMG/M metagenome (GOLD analysis project Ga0334901, IMG submission 207216) | Sludge microbial communities from methane-producing bioreactor in Wageningen University, Netherlands - Granular Sludge_15_08-R3 | ecosystem: Engineered > Bioreactor > Anaerobic >... | reverse complement strand
CGGGGATGAGAAAGCCGGAGCGATGTGCCGAAGTGAAACGTAGGCACCGCGAGGCGGGGTCGCGAGTTCTTAGTGAACGCAAATCGCGTAGCGATTAAGTGAACTTAGAAACTCGTGACCGAATCCCTCCCTCTCCGCCAAGAGTTTTTAGTATCGGACGACCCGAGTGCCTTCATTTTATTGAGGTTTCTGAGATGCTAAAATAGTTAAAAGTTCGAACCTTTAAGGAGTTCGAATTTTTTTGTTTTTTGACTAGTTTTATGATAAAATATTACTGATAATATTTAATGATTAATTTTTTAAAATAATTTTATAGATTATGAGCAAAGAAGATATTAAGAGAGAAATAGAAAATTATAAAAACTTAAAATGGTATGAAAGTTCAAGAGGTAAATCAGTAATTGCTTTAATTATAATTTTTTTAATAACCTCTTGGCATAGACTATTTTTATCTCTTTTAATTTTGCCAATTATTTATTTTGTTAAAAAAGGTAGTAAATCGTCAATGATTTTAGGTATTGTATATTCATGTTTTTTAACAATAGTGAATATAGCCGTTTATATTACAAACAATAGGGATGATCAAGGAGGCTTTTATTCAAGTATGATGCCTATTTATTTGTATTTAGGTTTGCTTATTTTTATTATATTTTTTTTAAAAAAGTCATATAAAGTTGAAAAAAGTAGAGATAAAGCAATTTTAAATATTAAGTAGTTAGTTGAAATAATTTTTTATTTTTAATGATAAATACTATGAGAAAAATCTTAACCGTTATTCTTTTTTGCTTCTTTTTACTGCCGATAATGGTAAACGCTGAAAACATTGATTACACAAATCGGCAATATCATTACTCATTCATGATTCCAAGCGGGTGGGTTGAAATTCCAAAATCTACAATCGATGAAGCAATGCAACAAGCAGCAGATATGACTGGCGGACAATTTATTGATTATATGGCAGGTTTTCAGATTGAAAATGTTGAAGATTTTCAATATCCATACATCCTTGTTCAACAACATAAAATAAATACTCCTTCATATAGTCAAATCACACAAACATTTAAAAGTGATAAATTTTCTGAAAGTGCAAACGAAAAGATTGATGAATATTCAGAGCTAATGACTAAAGCAAGTCTTCAAGACCCGTTTATAGATAAAGAAAGAAATATTATCTTTATGAACTTAGAGGTGGATGTTGCTAATGTTGGGAAAGTAAATGGTCTATTGGCTATGTTTTTGGGTAAAAGTGGAATAACTCAACTTAATTTTTATTCCGTTAAATCTGAGTATTCAAAAAATTTATCAATCTTCAACCAAGTTATCGATTCTTTTAGTTATGAGCGGGGATATGAATATAATGAAGAAGAAGCAAAAAAGAATGATTCTTCAAATATTTTTGAAAGCGTTGCAAGAAAAGGTATAATTGGGGCTATTATAGGTGGTCTTATTGCTTTGATTTTTGGATTATTTTCAAGGTCAAAGGACAAAAAGGAAAAAAAATAAAAAATCGTTTATATAGTGGAAAAAATATACTGTCACGTTAGTTTGCAATATCGTATATACTGGAATATTTATAAAAATTAATTAATTTTATCCTTCAATACTCACCACCCCCTTAGTAATTCTTATCTTGCTTCTAAAACAACTCATTAATTCTATTTTTCTTTTTTTGTTCTATATAAAATTTATCTCTAATTTATAATAAAGTGATAGAAATATAATGTTAATTATGCTATGCTTATATTATGAAAAATAAAATAAAATTATTTCAAAAACAAAAAGTTAGAGCTGTTTGGGATGAAAATTCAGAGGAATGGCTTTTTTCTGTTATTGATGTTGTTAAAATATTAACCAATCAATCCAATTATCAAGCAGCAAGAAAATATTGGAATAAGTTAGCAGAAAGGCTTAAAAATGAAGGTTCTCAAGTGGTGACAAAATGTCACCGGTTGAAATTATCAGCTCCCGATGGAAAAATGAGAGAAACAGATGTCGCTAGCACAAAAACTGTTTTACGCTTAATTCAATCTATTCCCTCTAAAAAAGCTGAGCCTTTTAAATTGTGGCTAGCTGAAGTTGGTAATGATCGAATCAATGAATCTCAAAGCCCAGAACTGACTATAGACAGAGCTATGATTTCTTATAGGAATTTAGGTTATAGTGAAGAATGGATTAATACTAGATTACAGTCAATTCAGTTTCGCAAAGAGCTCACTGATGAATGGAAAAGATCCGGGGTCAAAGAGGGTTCAGAATTTGCTATTTTAACAAATATTATGACTAAAGAGTGGGCTGGAAAAACTATTAAAGAATATAAGAAATTTAAAGGTTTAAAGAAGGAGGGCTTGAGAGACAATATGACTAGCTTGGAATTAGCTTTAAATATATTAGCAGAAACATCAACTACCGAATTAAGCAAAGCATTAAAACCAAGCAACATAGATAAAAATAAGGATATTGCTGAGCGTGGAGGAAAAATAGCCGGAACTGCTCGTAAAAACATTGAGGCGCAAACCAAGAGATCGGTTATTAGCCCAAAAAATTCCAAAAATTTAAGATTAAAAAAACAAGACAGCGACCCGAGTGCCTAAAATCTAGTACTGAAAAATCATCAAAAAACCCTTATAATATTGCTATGTGGTGGTACTTAACTCTAGTAGCCCGCGAACAAAAATGACCCAAACTGTTTTGGGTCATTTTTTGTTTGTTGTGATAGTAGGGGAGGAATTCGAAAGCCGGAGGAGATGTGCGGAGTGAAACGACGCACCGCCGAGGCCAGGTCAGAGCGCTTAGTGAGCGAAGTCGAACGAAGTGAGGCGAGCGAGAATTAGCGGCGTGTGACCGCATCCCTCCCTCTCAGCGGTTTACAAAAACATATTGATATGATATACTTTTTTGTCGTTTTGGTTCTTTAAAATGAAGTTGATTTGATTAATTGTTAAGTTTATTATAACTAGCGTATTTCGTAATCAATTGAATAATATTAATCTTTTTAAAATATAAATCATGGATTTGTTTGTTTCTACTTTAGTAAAAAAGAAGAAGAAGTCACGCTCTCTTCGTGAGAGGACTGGAAGTATCTTTTCATTAGTGATTTTTATATCCTTGTTATTTTTGATCGTAATGATTGTTCTTAGTATTTTTATGAATTATTTTAGTGTTAAGTTTCACTTGATTTTTAGCATAATATTGATTAGCTTGTTGCGCTTGTTTGCTCTATTTGTTTTTTTAAAAATAATATTTGAGATTACAAAAAAAGGATATTAATAATTTTAAGGAAGCCTCAAACTGGCTTCCTTTTTCTTTTTAAAGACAGTCTTTATTTAACAATACTTTAAAAGGTTTTTATTTTTCTGTGAATAAAAATAAATAAAGTGTTAAAGATTAAAAGCAATTAAAGAAGGTGTTGATTTTCTTAGTATATTATGTTAATCTTGAAAGTTACATTAACAATTAAATAAATAAAGGAGGTTTTAAAATGAAAAAAATAGAGCATTGTTGTGTTTGTGCTAGTCCTCGAATAGAAGGCTATAAAAATAGCAAGGGGATATTAGTTGAATTTGAAAAAATTGGTGAAACTGTTCTTTGTTCTGATTGTCGTGATTTTTTAAATAATCATGATTATTTAAATATTGACTACACGAAATCTGAATTAGAGAATTTTTTTTCAGAAAATAAAAGAATTTTATTTGCATATTCTGGTGGTTTAGATAGTACTGCTGTTTTATTTAATTTGGCCAAAGAATGTTCTTTGAGGGGTATTGATTTAAAATTATTTACAGTCGATACTGGCTTTAAGGGGTCAAAAACATTGGAAAACGTTAATAATGTTATTGATTTTTTAGGACTCAAGTCTAATCACTTTTGGGTTGATTGGTCAAAAAGGATGAACAAAGATCAGAGAATATTGGATTATTTTTCTTCTCCTCAAAAAACAACCGATATTTATAAAACTTGTTGGGAAAGAGGGGCATTGCCTTGCGGTAAGATATGTAATTCTGTCATGGAAGGTGCTTACAGTGAAATAATGAAATCTTTGGGTTATGATGTTTTGTTTACTGGCGGGGATACGCCGAAAATTAATAGTGCTGGTAAATATTCTATTTTCTGGAAAGATGGCAGTATTTTAACTGTTAGAGGTGGTTACGCCTTTAATCTTTCTAAAAGCGAGAATGATCAACTTATTAAAGAAAAAAATATACCATGGTTTAATCCTGGTTGTGGTGGTTATGACACTGATTGTCTTATACCTGGATCTTTTTTTTCAAAACAATTTGGTCATAGCCGGCAAACTGACATCGAAACACTTTACAATAAGCATCCTATTGTTTTTCATTATTTAACAGAGAGAGTCCGTTTTAAGATTATTAAAGTGGACAGTGCCATCAAAATGATGACCAATGTTGATATTGCTAATTTCAAATCTTATCTTGAATTACTATCAATAGTTAGACTCTTATCGGAAGAAAGCCACAGTTAAGTGGCTTTTTTTATTTTTTACAGTTTGTTATAATATAAATATGTTTTGTGGCAGTCTATATAACCTTATTGTCCCTTGCAGGGGGTCTATAAAAAATAAAAAAAAGAAAATCTTTAATTCTGGAGACTTTTTTTATTTAAATAAAAAAAGCATTGTTCGTTTAGAGCCTCATGGAGCTGTTATTGTTCCTCCTGGGATGATGACTAATTTTATTTATTTAGATAATGATTTTAAAAAAATATTTAAAGAAGAGAGGTTTAGTCTTTCTGGGTTTTTAGAGGAAGATGTGAAGACACTTTTAAAGAATAAAATAATTCTTAGAAAACCCAGTAAAAAAGAGGTCGAATTCAGAATTTCAAAAGTAAAAATTAATGGCTTGCCAGTACATGCCTTGTTGGATGTTACTTCTGCTTGTAATTGCAATTGTTTAACTTGTTATCACAAGGATGATCTTAATGGTTTTTATCCCAAAATAGAGGATTTAAAAAAGAGAATAAATAAATTAAAACAATTAGGAGTGTTGCTCATAGAGGTTACGGGCGGAGAGCCATTTTTGAGAGATGATTTATTGGAAATATTGGAATATATTAAGGGGCAAGGTTTGTTGTTTTATGTTGTTACTAATGGTGAATTCTTGTGCTCAGCTGACGATTCTTTAATAAAATCACTTAGAAGTGGTAATGGACTAGCTATTAGTCTAGATGGTTTTGGTGACAAGCATGATCAAATGAGGCGTCGACCAGGATTGTTTAAAAAAATAGTTAAAGGTTTAAAAGTTTGTTCATTAAATAAAATTCCCGTAGTTCTTGTTTCTACTCTCAATAAAGAGAATGTTGGTTCTGTGTCTAAGATGTTAAAATTAGCTAGAGATAATTTTTGTGTTTTACATTTAAGACCAACAATTAAAACGGGAGCAGCACTATCTAATAACGTTCAAGAATCTTATCCAGTGGAAAATGTTAGATCCTTACTTAAAGACAAAAATGTTCGTAATGGATTTTTAGGGGAGAAGAGAAATATTCCAGTTTCTTGTAGTTATTATGGTTGTGGACTTAGGAGGCGCATTTCGGTTGATGTTTATGGAAAAATTTTTCCTTGTGTCATGGATAGATCTCGTAACATAGGTTCTGTTGAAAAATTTAATCAATTAACTCTTTTTAAATCTTTGGTTAGGGAAGTTAGTTATTTTTTAAAACAACACAATGCTTGTAGTGTTTGTGATCAATTTATAAAAAATAAAGAAAATCCGATTTGTTCTGGATTTTGTCGTTTTTCTAATTCTTATAAAAATAATTTAAAAAAATAATATGAGTCAAGTAGCTTCTTATAGAATTCTAGCAAAATATTATGATAGTTTTGCTGGCAAAAAAAGATACAAAGAATGGGAAGTATTTTTAAATTCTTTGGTTAAGAAATATAAGATAGAAAAAAAAATAGCAGTTGATTTGGCTTGCGGAACTGGTATTAATTCTAAAACATTAAGAAATATTGGTTTTGAAAAAGTATTAGGAGTTGATAATTCAAGCGAAATGTTAATGGAAGCTAAAAAGAAATATAAAGATATTTCTTTTGCTAGAAAAGACTTTTTAAGTTTTAGTGGAAAGGAATTTGCAAATGTTGATTTGGTTACTTGTTTTTATGATTCTTTGAATTATCTTTTAAAAGAGTCTGAGCTTAAAAAAACATTTAAAAATGTTTACAATTCTTTGAAAATTGGGGGGGTGTTTGTTTTTGACCTTAACACCCCAGGTCATGCTAAAGGGATTTCCAATAACAAACCTTCGATATTTACAAATGAAGATTTATTTGTTATTATGGATAATAAAGTTAAAGGTAGATTTTGGTTTCTTAATCTTTCTATCTTGGTTAGAAAGAAAGGGAATACTTTTTCTTTATTTAAAGAGATTCATACCGAGAAGATGTACGAAGAAGGAGTGGTTGTTAATTTGTTGAAATCAGTTGGTTTTAAAATTTTAGAAACAAAAAAAGAAAACAAAAAATATCAAGATGGTAAAACTTATAATAATAGAATTTATTATATAGTAAAAAAGTAAATTTATGAAAAAACAAAAAAAAGAAATGCAAAAAAAGGCAATTTCTTCAAAAAAACCTTGCGTGAAAAAAGAAAAAAAAGTTGAGTGGGTAATGACTGTTAAGAGTTTTGAGAAGAATGGTTGCATGATAAATAGTAACTAGCTCTTTATGAGTTTTAAGCTGAATAAGTCAGCTAGTTTTTCTATTAAAAAAAATTTTCTTGTAGTTTATTATAACTATGGTTTTTATTTTTTTGAAAAAGAAACTAAAAAATGGTTAGAATCGATTATTTTTAAAAAAAGAGCTGTTTTTCCGCCTGACTTTATTGAATATTTAAAGAGTAAAGACATAATTTATGAAGATTAATGGATTTTCTTATAAAGAATTATTTAATTTAGCTATTCAAAAACCGATCTTGGCTCAATTAGAAATCACGCAAAACTGCAATCAAGAGTGCAGTTTTTGTTTTAAAAAATGTTCTTATCAAAAAAAATATAAAGATTTTTCTTTGTTAACTTGGAAAAAAATAGTTAAAAATCTTTCTAATTTTGGTGTTACAAATATAAATTTTACAGGTGGTGAGGTTTTTCTCTATCGCGATTTTATTAAATTGGTTGATTATTCTAAAAAAAATGGAATAAAAAATATATTAGTTAACACTAATGGATCTGTTCCTTTGTCGGGACTTGATTTGTCTAAAATTGATTCTTTGGTTTTTTCTGTTCATGATATTGGAGAAAAACATGATTCAATAGTTGGTTTAAAAGGAGCTTTCAATAATTTAATTAAAAATTTAAAAAAGAATATAAAACGTTCAGCTATTAATGTGGTTATTACTGATAAAAACATAGATCGTTTAGATGATGTTTTAAATTATTTTAAAAAATTTGATTTACAATTTTTTTCTTTTAATTTAGCTGGAGATATTAATGGTGAAACTAAGATTTCTAAGGCCTTATTTAAGAAGTATCTTTCTTTTTTGAAGAAATTAGAGAAATGTGTTGGAGATAAGGTTTTATTGAGACATGGAATGCAAAATATTGTTATTAATGATAAAAAGTTTTTCGAAGCTAAAATTCCTTTGCCTCATTGTGCGGGAGGTAAATACAAGCTTTTAGTTGATTATCAGGGAGATGTTTATCCTTGTTCTTTTTTTCAAAATGATAATTTTTATTGTGGCAATATTTTAAATGATAATCTTGCTGATATTTGGAAAAATGGTAAGGGTTTTATTTTTTTTAGGAAGCAATATCTTGAAATAAAAAACTTACCAAATGATTGTAAAGCTTGTTTTAAAAAGGATAAATGTGGTGGTGGTTGCTTTGTTTGGCGAAGTTTTAATAAAAAAACAAAAAAATATGAAAAAGACATCAGATGCGACATTGGGAATGCATATCTTGGAACTGGAAATAACTAGTAGATGCAATCTTAATTGTTTACATTGTTATAATCGACCTAAAAAGAATTATGATTTACCAGTAAAGGAATTTAAAAAGTTTTTTAATTTTTCTAAAAAATATAATGTTTCTAATTTTATAGTTTCTGGCGGTGAAGCTAGAATGCACCCCGAGTTTGATAAGATTTGTTCTTTTATAAAAAAAAGAGATAAGAAGGGCCCTCGTTTGGTTCTACAAACAAACGGAACAATGATTGATGAAGAATTTTTTAAAGTTGCTTCTTTGTTTGACGTCATTCATGTTAGCTTTGATCTTGATAATTTGGTTCGAAAAGATAGTTTGTCAAATCTTTATTTAGCAAAAAAATTAATAAGCAAGGGTATTAAAAGTTATTTATTTACAACGCTTCACATTAATAATTATAAAAAAGTAAACGATATTGTTAGTTTGGCTAATAAAAATAAAGTTCCGATTGGTTTTAATGTTTGCTTGCCGACCGAAAAACAGGACGACAGATTTTCAATTCCTCTCGATGATTTTTTATCTTTAGAAAAAAAACTATTTAAACTCTCCAATGATGGTAAGATATTGAGGTATTCTAGTCCTTTAACGGCTGTTTTTGACCCTTTGAAAGGGGGTGGGTATAAAGGGAATATGGGCGGTTGTGTTGCCGGCATAGCTTCTTGTGTTGTTGGGTTTAATGGAGATGTTTTTCCTTGTCCGTTTTTTAGAGTTTCTGCTGGCAATATTTTTAAAGATAGTTTATTGAAAATCTGGAAAAAATCAGAATTATTTAATTTAATGAGAGATAGAAGTAAATATAAAGAACCTTGTGGTTCTTGTGATTACTTGTCTTATTGTGGCGGTTGTCGAAATAGAGCCTTGAAATTAAAGGGGGATGTTTTGGCTGCTGATCCCTTTTGTCATTTAATTAGTAAAAACAAGAGTTAGTTTTGTAGATTATTGAATAGTTAATTATTTTTTATGAACAATAAAACAAAGTATTTAAAAGATTCAGCGGGTGATGTAATGGTTTTTAATGTTCCAATTGTTAATGTTGATACAAAAATTTCAGAAGTAGTAAAACTTCTCGATGATAAAATTAATGATTTTTCAACTATTAATTATATTTATATAATTGATCATAGTGAAAAATTAGTTGGAACAATATCAATTAAGGATCTTTATGGTTCGCACAAAGAAACCAAGGTTAAGGATTTAATTAGTTCTGATTTGGTAAGTGTTGGTCCTGATGTTGATAAAGAAAGAGTTGTGATGTTGGCTATAGAGAAAAATTTAAAAGCAGTTCCAGTTGTTGATAAACATGGGTTTTTATTGGGTGTTGTTTCTAATGATGATATTTTAACTATATTACACCAAGAATCTTTGGAAAATTTATTACGTTTAGGTGGCGTTGTTCAAGAAGCTCCCTATGAGGCTAATGTTTTTTCTGTTTCACTTTTTAGGTCACTCAAGAATAGATTGCCTTGGTTAATTGTTGGTTTGCTCGGTGGCCTTTTAGCGGCTTTTATTGTTTCTTCTTTTGAGGATGTCTTAAATAAAAATATAATCTTAGCTTCTTTTATTCCTTTGGTTGTTTATATGTCTTCAGCTGTTGGTTCTCAAATGCAGGCTTTTATTATTAGAGACTTGGCTCTAGATAATAATGGTTTTAGTTTTTCCAAGTATTTATTTAGACACTCTAGAGTTGTTTTTTCTATAGCTATTATTATCGCGATTCTTTTATATTCCTTAGTTTTGTTAATTTATAGCTCTGAGTCAGTTGCTTTGGTCTTGTCCGTCTCTTTATTTTTTGCTGTTATTACCTCCATTTTTACTGGCTTAGTTGTTCCATACTTGTTTCATAAAATGAAATTAGATCCAGCTGATGCTTCTGGTCCAGTGGCTACTATTATGCAGGATATCTTAAGCGTTTTGGTTTATTTAGCTGTGGCTTATTTGATGTTATAAATAATAATTTTTAAATTAAATATACTAAAATTAAAATAATATGGATATAAAAAAAATTAAAAAAATTCTTAATATTATTAGAATGTTTGCTTTTGTAGGGACTTTACTGACAACCATTCCATTGTTTATTAATTATCTTTTAGATTTAGCTCCCAAGAATGAGTTAATAGTTCATCTACATGTTTGGTTGGGTATTTTATTTTTTGTTTTTGCTGTAATAAGTATGATATTACAAAAAAAAGAAAATAAATAAATTTTGTATAAAATAAAAAAAGAGCTGATTTTAGCTCTTTTTTGACAATTATGTTTTTTACTGGTAATATCATTTGTTTCTTAATATGAACCTTAAAAACAAAATACTCATGAAAAAGATGATTAAAAGATTGAAGACGAAATTTTTTTCTAGTGAAGACAATAAGGCTTGGAAGACTTGGGTTGATCTGAGGTCAAGAAATTATAAGGACTTGATTAACCTTCTTTCTTCCGAGGTTAGGACTGAATTTAAAAGAAGGGCAATTTTTCTTTTATTGGTTCCTTTTGATAATTTTAATAATATTTATTGGAAGGGAAGTTTGGGAAAATTTGAACATGATTCAAATTTTTTAAAATTAATCGGTTCTCCTGCAGAATTGGATTACGCTGCTGATTTGGTTTTTGATTTTTGTAGCGAATTAAAGTTTAAGCATATTGGCAGGAGCAAGGTTTCTGTTTTTGGTGGAGATGGTGTTACTTTTTATGTGCCCGTTATGGAGAAATATCACACACCTCTTTCTTTTTATAATTCTTGTATTCTGGAATTCTTAAGTCTTCTTCCAGAAGAAAAAGCGAGAAAGCTTTTTTCTTTGTTTTCTTTGTTGGATATTTCAACTTATTCTAATATTGAATATGCTTCTGGCTACAATCCTTTTGCTAATTTGTTAAGTGATGAAAACATTGCTGAACATTGGAAGCGTTTGGCTGATTTTAAGATGACCTTAATTGTTGGGAATGAGTTATCTGGTAAAAAAAAGCCTCGAGAAAAATGGGAAAATGCTTTTTCGCAGTATGTTCATATTTTTCAGGCTATGCTACATGGAACTCCTAAATACTCTAAAGAGCTTTATGTTCGGCAAATAAGATTTATTTTGGAAATGTCTTCGCATAATCCTGAAATTTATGATTGGCAACTTATTCGAATTTTTAAGCTTTTGCCAAACAAAGAGTATAAAAGTATTCGCTACGCTTTGGCCAAGTATGTTTTATTGGAAAAAAACAATAGTTCTCCTAGTTTTTCTATTTATAATGAGGAAACTCAGTTTTTTGCTGATTGGGTAAAAAAAGAGTTTGCTCATGACAATGCTTTGCTTGGAAGAATAAGTTTTTTGGAGAAGGAAAGAGATGAACGCGATTTGGCCAGAAAAATCATCATTGAGACCAAAAAAGCTCAAGAAGACGACGCTATGTCAAAAATGAAATAATCATCCTTTTTCAAAATAAACCCTAGATAAATCTGGGGTTTTTTGTGATATTTTGGCGTTTATGTAATAAATTTTTATCAAAATGATAGAAATAGTTGACATATATTTTTATATTTGCTATAATAAAATTATCTAAACTTAATTATTATTAATTTTAAAATTATGTTTGCTAAAAGAGAGTGGTTTCAAAGAAGAAAATATGGTGGTTGGGGGGGGTTGCTCCTAAAACCAAAGAGGGTTGGTGGTATATAACTTTAATCTGCTTACCTTTAATTGTTTTCCATTTTCTTCCTTTTTGGACTGATCAAATTAGAATGTATGTGACTGTGGTTTGGTTAATTATTTTAATGATAGACATGATTCCAATAATGTTGACTGTTAAAAAAGATGAATTGGAATTTAAAATTGAAGCGGTAGCTGAAAGAAATTCTTCTTGGTTTATGTCATTGGTTTTAGCTTTTGGTTTGGTTTACGAAACTATAATTCACGCCTTAAAAGGTGAGGTTTATTTTAATATTATAATTTTAGTTGCCTTGTTAGGCGGAGCTTTAGTTAAAAGTATTTCTAATTATATTTTAGAGAAAAAGGGTATTAAGGATTAAATTTAAATTAATGAAAACTAGAATAAAAGAGTTAAGGGCTAAACATAACATGACTCAGGAGGATTTGGCTGAGAAGGTTGGAGTCACTAGAATGACTATTGGTTTTTTAGAGAAAGGAAAATATAATCCATCACTTATTTTGGCCTATAAGATAAGTAAGATTTTTAATTTAAAGATAGAGGATGTTTTTGTGCTTGAATAAAGATTTTTTGTAATAGGACATATTAAGCCGTAACAAATGTTACGGCTTTTTTTATTTTTTAGTTTAAATTTTGTTTGATTTTTGAGAAAAAAATAAATTATATTTTTATTTATAATTTTAAATGGCTTTATTTCGTTTGTGTTATATTTTGGTATTAATTTATTAAACTCTTGACCTCTTATATCCTATTAGATATAATAGAGATAGACAGGATTTATGGATATTGTTTATTATTATGATGATGTTTTGGGTTTTTGTCCTGTTAAAAAATATTTAGAATTGAATGATTTTAGTTGTAGTAAACGTTTAAAACTTTTAGCAGAGATTGATCAAAAGATAAATTTTATTAAAGAAAATAATGGAAAGCCAATACTACCGATAGCAAAGCCAGTTCATTCTTATGGATTTTTTGAAATTAAAACTAGAAAAAACAAGAATATAGTTATTAGAATTTTATATTTTTGTTATATAAATAAAATTGTTTTGTTAAATGTTTTTGAGAAACCTGATAACTATAAAAGTAACAGGGAGAAGAAAAAAATTATAAAACATTATGAAATTTCTCAAAAATATTTAAATAAATTTAAATTGAATAATAATAACTATGAAGAATACAAATAATAAAAAATCACAAAGAGATCCAATGGCAGAAGCTAGGAAAAATAAAAATTTTAGCAAGCACTCTAAGGAGGCAAGAGAGAGGATTAATTTGGGGGTAGAGATTTATAGTACTAGAATTGCTTTAAATATTAGTCAGCAAGAATTGGCTAAGATGACAAAGACAACTCAAAAAATGATTTCTAATATTGAAAGTGCCAATGTTGATGTTCGTTTTAGCACTTTAAATAAGATTAAAAAAGCTTTAAATTTTAAGGCTGAAAATTGGGCTAGAATTTACAGTTTTTCTCTTGAAGATAGGAGGGTTTTATTTGATTAAATTAAAACAATTTTAAAAAATATTTAGAGAATGTTTATTTTTTTAGAACCTGAATTTATTTGGGCTTTTTTTATTTTTTAACTTAATTTTTGTTTGATTTTTAGATAAAATAATGGTATTTTGAAAAGAGGCTAATAAATCAAATAATAAATTTATTTATGTTTTTTCTGTCTATAAACGGTCCTTCATGTTCTGGTAAAAGCACTATTATTAGAGAAGTCATGAAAGTTGAAAAGAATTTGTTTTATTTATCTTATGACTTTCTTAAGTGGTCTTTTTCTGGATACAACTCTAAGACACATTATGATTTGGTTTTTGACTTGCTTTTAGATATAGCTAAGATTTCTTTTGAGAAAAAATATAATATAATTTCTGATTCTTCTTTGTATAAAAAAGATAGGAATAAATTAATTGACTTAGCTAAGAAATATAATTACAAAATAATAGAGATTAATTTGGAAACTGATTTCTCTGTTTTAGAAAAAAGATTTGCAGAAAGAGTTGCTAGTGCTTTGGCTAATCCTAATAGTAGAATCTCTAACACCTCTAAAGAAAGATTTAAAGAATTAGCGAGTATATTTGAAAAAGAAAAAAACAGCCAAGCTATAGTACTTAGAACCGATAATCAAAAAATAGAAGAAGTGGTTGAAGAAGTTTTAAAATTAATTAAATAATATGAAAATAACGATTTGCGGGAGCATTGCTTTTTATGAGCAAATGCTGGAAATAAAACAAAAACTAGAATCATTGGGTCATGAAGTTGATTTGCCTCCTTCTGAAGTAGAAGATGATCAGGGAAAAATGATTTCAGTTGCTGAATATTATTCAAGAAGAAAGGCGGGACAGGAAAGTGATACTTGGATTTGGGATAGAAAGGAGTGGGCCATAAGATTTCATTTTAAAAAAATAGAATGGGCTGATTCTGTTTTGATTTTAAATTATGATAAAAATGGCGTTGTTAATTATATTGGTGGAAATACTTTTTTAGAAATAGGAGTAGCTTTTCATTTTGGTAAAAAAATTTATTTATTAAATGATATTCCAGAAGTTTCCTATAAAGAAGAAATCTTGGGGATGAAGCCAATCGTTATTGGTAGTGATTTGAATAATATAAATTAATCAAAATGGAAAAATTATTTATTAAAAATAGTCAGAATCAAAAAATAGCGGTCATTGTAGAAAAGGTAGAAAAACCGAAGGGTTTGGTTTTTATAATGCATGGTTTGGGTGGTTTTAAGGAACAACCCCACATAGAAATATTTGCTAAAGTTTTTAAAGATAATAATTATACGGTTGTTAGATTTGATACTACCAATTCATTTGGGGAGAGCGATGGAGACTATGCTAACGCTACTGTTACAAATTATTATCAAGACTTAGAAGATGTTATTAATTGGTCTAAAAGGCAAAATTTTTATCAAGAGCCATTTATTTTATGCGGACATAGTCTGGGGGGGAATTAGTACGGCCTTATATTCTCAAAATTATTCAGAGAAAATAAAAGCTTTAGCTCCAATATCTACTGTTGTTAGCGGTAAGGTTAGTGTTGAGAGATATTCAAAAGAGGAGCTTAAAGAGTGGAAAAAAACCGGTTGGCAAATAAAATTATCTTCTGATGGAAAGAGAGTTAAAAAAATAAAATATAATCATATAGTTGATAGACTGAGGTATGATTTATTAGATAATGTTAATAAATTAGTTATGCCGGTGTTATTAGTTGCTGGAGAAATAGACGAATCAACTCCTCCGAAGCATCAGCAATTGCTTTTTGATAAATTGCCAGGAAAGAAAGAAATGCATATTATTAAAAACGCTCCACACACTTTTAGAGACAAAGATCATTTGGATGAAGTTTATAGGATAATGGATAAATGGATTAAGAGTATTTAACTTAATAAATGTTAATAAATTAAAGACCGCAAGGTCTTTTTTATTTGTATTAATATCTTTGTTATGTTGACAAATGATGTAAAATATGATATAATTGAAAGTAGTACTTTGAAAATATTATTTAACTAAAATATCTAGATCATGGAAGGCATTATCATTTCCTTTGCTTTATTGTTATTTTTATTTTGGATAACTAAGTTTATTGCTAAAAGTGTTGTTTTCCCTAATTGGGCAAAAATAAACCATACAAACCCTTGGAGAATTGCTTTTTTTGATAAACATCCTTGGCTAAAGCTTGTATTAATTAGACTTGGTCAATCTGTCTTGGTAATTTTTTTACTTTTTGTTGTAGCTATCAAGTTTTCAATAAAGACAGCTGCCGGAATTATTTTTCCTAAAAAATTAAATCCAATAAAATAATTTACAATGAATTACATTCGATTTTTTTTCGGAACCCCTAGAAGGCTTTTGGCTTCCTTGGTGGCTATAGGTGTAATACTGGCAATAATTTTCCCAAATGCTTTGGCAGAAGGCTTGCAAGTACTCACTTATTCGGTTTTAAATGCTATTGGTCCCATAATAGGATCAATTTTGGTTATTTTAATTGTTTTAGCTGGATTAAAAATAATTTTTTCCGGCAAAAAATAAGTTTTTATTGATTTTGGCTTGAATTCGTTCAAGCCTTTTTTATTGAAAATATAAAATTGTATTATTTTGGAGTTATTTTTTCGTATTGACAAATAATACAAAATATGATACAATTGGAAGTAGTACTTTGAAAATGGCAGTTGAGTTAATTATTAAGTTTATTAAATTTTTTTTAGCAGATTTAGTAATTAATTCAATTGTTTAATTAAAAATAGAGAAAATGAGAAAAGTGAAAGAATTTATTCAGGAAAACCCTGAGAAATCAGCCTTGGTGTTGGCTATAATTTTGGTTTTACCTATGTTTTTATGGGGATTGTCGATAATTAAGCTACCAGAAGAGTTAACGTTTGATTCTGTTTTCAAGTTGATTACTGCTATTATTTTTCAACTATTGACCTTTGCTTGTGTCGGCGGATTATTTTGGTTTATATTTGTTACTTCTTTTGGCGAAAAGAAAAGAAAGGAATTATCGGACAGAGCTTTAAAGAGTGGATTGGAAGTAATGATTAATCAAGCCTTAATCGAAAACGGCTCGATTACTAAGCCGGAACAAATGGTTAAACTTTAAAAACGGGAGAGATAAAAATGAAAGTGATACTGAAAGGCGGAGTAGATAATTTCAAGATTGGAGAATTTTTTTATAACAATATACTTCCAATTTTGGATTTTGGCATTGCCATTGAACTATCTGACAGAGTTATAACTGTTTATGAAAAAAAAGATGGTTCTGTTGTGGAATATACTGACCCAACAGCCGAAGTGATTGTTGAATTGTTACCGGAGACAATAAGTTTAGCCAAAGAGGGGAAGGTGAGTGAAGAAGTGCTTCGAGAAAAGGCTAGTGAGTTCTTTGATGAGGCTATGGCCATTAGAAAGATTGAAGAGCTGAAAAGGGATTTTTCGGTTGAATATTATTCTTGCCGATACAGCCCGGCTAGCTCTTAGAGTTTTGGTAAAAATATTTCATAGGATTGTTGTAATGACAATCCTTTTTTTATTTTTTCACCTTAAATTTTGTTTGATTTTTGGGTAAAACTATAATAAATAACCAAATTAAGCCCTAAAAACTTCGGAATTGACTAAATTTACTACATTTGTTATAATTTAAATAGCAGTATAACAACTGTGTGCTTGACATAATTTTATTATTTGTTATAATGTTAGTATGAAACAAAGAATAAAAAATATTTCAGATGTTTTTACTGGCTACACTTTTAGAACAGCCTTAAAAGACGATAAAAATGGCACAATGGCAGTTATTCAGGCCAGAGATGTTTTTTCTGATAATCTTTATATAGATTATCCCAGTTTAACTAAAATAGATTTTCAGACCACTAGATCAAATTCTTTGGTCAAAAAAAATGATGTTCTAATTTCAGCTAGAGGCAATTTCAAGGCCAGTGTTTTTACAGAGGATAATAAAAATATAATCGCCTCATCCTCTTCTTATATCATTCGTTTAAAAGATAAAAAAATCTTAGCAGAATATTTAGCTATATATCTTAATTCTATTATTGGCCAAAAAGAAATCAGCAAGAATCTCAGTGGTGGAACTATAAAAACAATTCTTAGGAAAAATTTAGAAGAAATAGAAATTAAAATTTTTGATTTAAAAAAACAAAAACAAATCATTAATTTATATCAAGCTAATAAAAAAATACAAAATTTGTTATCTAGAAAAAAAGAAATATTAGATAGTATTAGTGAAGCTGGTATTTATAAAATTTTAAAATAATTTTTTTATTTTTTACTTAAATAATTTATAAACAAATTTAAAAAATATGATCAACAAAAACATTAGCCAAGATGAATTGAATAAAACCCTTTGGGCGGCCGCTGGTTCTTCTAGAGTTACTTTAGATGGTGCAATTTATAAAAACTATGCCTTAGTAATGCTTTTTTATAAGTATTTAAGCGATTTGTCCAAAAATCAATACAATAAATACAAAGAAAGGTTTGGTAATGATGAAGCCCGTATTGAAGAAAAAATGAAGGCTGATAGATTTTATTTGCCTAAGAAAACATCATTTGATTATATTTATAGTATTGTTGAGAGTGATAATATTGGTGAAGAAATAAATAAGGCCTTATCAAAAATTGAGGATCATAATAAGCAAAAACTTGATGGTATTTTAACTTCGGTTGATTTCAATTCTGAGTCAACTCTGGGTAAGTTAGAACAAAGAAATAAAATGATTCGTGATTTGGTTCAAGATTTTAGCAAAATAGATTTAAGCGAAGTAGATGATGATATTATTGGCAATGCTTATATGTATATGATAGAAAGGTTTGGTTCAGATGCCGGTAAAAAAGCGGGAGAGTTTTTTACAGTAAAATCAGTGGCTAAATTATTAGCCAAATTAGCCAAGCCAAAAGATGGTGATAGAATTTGTGACCCAGCTTGTGGTTCAGGTGGCTTACTTCTTTTAGCTGGCAAAGAAATAGAAAAACAGGGATCAAAAAATTATGCTCTCTATGGTCAAGAATCAACTGGCTCAACTTATCAATTGGCTAGAATGAATATGTTTTTGCATGACAAAGATTCTGCTCGTTTGGAATGGGGTGATACTTTAAATCATCCACTGTTAGTAGAAAATGATAAATTAATGAAATTTGATTTAGTTATTGCTAATCCACCTTTTTCCTTGAAAAAATGGGGAGCGGAAAATGCTAGCAGTGATAAATATAATAGATTTTGGCGAGGGATACCACCAAAAGATAAGGGTGATTTTGCCTTTATTTCTCATATGGTAGAAGTGGCCAAAGCCAAAACTGGCAAAGTAGCAGTTATTGTTCCTCATGGTGTTTTATTCCGTGGTGGAGCAGAGGGCAAAATTCGTCAGGCGATGCTAGAAGAAAATATTATTGATGCAGTTGTTGGTTTACCAGCTAATTTATTTCAGACAACTGGAATTCCGGTGGCAATTTTAATTATTGATAGATCAAGGGAAAAGGGTGGGGCCAATGAAAGTAAAAGGGATATTTTATTTATTGAAGCCTCCAAGGAGTTCATTCCTGGCAAAGCCCAAAATTATCTTGGTGAGGAGAATATTGAAAAAATTTATAATACTTATGATAAATGGGAAACGATTGATAAATTTTCTCGTTCAGTTAAGTTTGATGAAATTAAGGAAAATGATTTTAATTTAAATATTACTAGATATGTTGATACTTTTGAGGAGGAGGAAGAAATTGATATAAAAGCGAATTTGGAAGAGTTAAAAAAAATAAATCCAGAAATTGAGGCCTTGGAAAAAGAGATGGATAAGCATTTGAAAGAGTTGAATATTAATTAATTTAGAACGTTTTCCTGACGTCGGGAAAATGATATGATCCTTATTTATTATTAATTAATTTAAATATATGTTTTTTAAAAAAAATAATTTAGAAAAAAAACAAGAAGATAATACGGGCAATATAAAGTTAAAAGATTTTGATAATATTTGGACTAAGTTTTGTTTTTTAGATGAAAGTGGTAGTTTAGATCCAAATTCAGCACCTTTTTTTACTCTTGGATTGATAAAATGTAGTCAGCCATATTATTTATATAGTAAAATAATGTATGAAAGGAGTAGGAAAAAATTTTATGATGAAATGAAATTTAATAAACTTTCAAAATTAAATATAGATTTTGCTAAATTTGCTATAGAGAGTTTTTTTGATATAAAAAGTTGTTGGTTTTATTCTTATACATTAGATAAACATGGTGGTTATTTTCAAAGAGAATTTTGCGGAGATCCGTGGGTTGCTTATGAGGATATTTCTATTAGATTATCTGAGTCTGCTTTAAGTTCTAGCGAAATTTTAGTTCTTTTAGCTGATCATGTAACAACCCCTAAGAATGTTCGTTATGAATTGAATGTTAAAAATAAAATTAATATTAATGCTAAACGTTTAGCAATGGCCGGTGTTTGCCGTTTTGATTCTAAGGGAAATGATTTATTGCAGGTGGTAGATTTGTTTATAGGAGCAATAAATTATGATTTAAAACTTTTAACAGGAGTTGTTAAGGGTAATAAGTATAAAATAGAATTAGTTAATTTTATAAAAAATAATTTAGGAGTATTGGATTTTTCTAATGGTTTTAGAAATAGAAAATTTAATATATTTGTAGATAAAGATTTTAAGGAGAGATTTAATGAAACAACAATTAACCCTTAAAACGAAAAAAGGCCATCGTCCTAACGGTCGACGCCTTCTTTCAAATACTACATACATTATATAGTATTTTAAAAAATAAGTCAACCACGAAATATATCAATAAAATTAATGCTTATTTTTTCAGATGATATTTATCCACAACTGATTTTTAAAAATTTAGATTGAATAAAAAAACCCCCAAAGGGGACTTTTCCAACTGCGAGTCCTATACTAGAGGTCCCAGTCACGCCTCCATCCGGAGACTATTCGGATATCGAGTTTTTGCTCTTATACTATATATTATTTTAAAAAATAAAACAATGTTAAAAGATAAAGGTCGGGTTTAATATTTAATAAAAAATTTAATTGTACGAATATGTATTATTACATAAATTTAAATCCTCAAGAGAATGGTGATAACGAAATTCATACTGCTGATTGCAGTTATTTGCGCTTAGTTAAAGACAAAAAGTTTCTTGGTGATTTTTCAAATTGTTATGATGCTATAATTATGGCAAGAAGGATGGGGTATCCCAACGCTGATGGCTGTTATTATTGCTCGAAGTCCTGTCATAGGAGCTAAATCTAAAATTTGCCACTTTTAATTAGGTGGCAAATTCTAGGTTTAAAATTAAAATTTAAATAAAAATATGGAAGATAATAAAATTATAGCAATAAAAAATGGTAATAACGTTAATGAGGTAGATACACTTAAAGTTTTTGAAAGTGGAATTTTAGAGACAATAAAGTGTTATGGGTTGCCAACTGACAATATTTTAGTTCCAATAGAAGAAAGAATTGTTGTTTATAAAAATATTGAACCCGTTTTGCATAAAATTAAAGAGGAGCGGAAAATAGATTCGGTTTATTTTTCTAAATTTTTAGCAGCAGTTGCAGTCGGATTATTTGATGCAGGGTTAAATTATTTGTGGGATGAAACAATCTCTGAGATAAGAAAGAGGGTTATAAAATATGATATTCAATATTTTTACGACAATGCTGTTAGTGGTGATGAGAAAAGAAAAAAATTAAAAAATAGTGAAGATATAGTTAATCTAGATGATAATGAACTCATTTGTGGTGCGAGGAAAATTGAACTTATTTCGGAATTAGGTTTTAAGCATTTAGATTATATAAGATATATGAGAAATTGGGCTAGCGCTGCTCATCCTAATCAAATTGAGCTTACTGGTTTACAATTGATTTCTTGGTTAGAGACTTGCATTAAGGAGGTTTTCTCTTTGCCATTATCTAATGTGGCTATTGAAACTCAGCAATTATTAAAAAATATAAGAACTAACGAATTGTCAGAAGATGATGCAAAGAAAATTGCAACATCTTTTATTAATCTAAATCAGTATCAAGTTAATAATTTAGCATCTGGTTTTTTGGGAATATATTTAGATCCGGTTAGTTCTCCTATGGTTATTCAAAATATTAACTATCTTTTACCTAAACTTTGGGCTAGAATTGATGAAACTTCTCGTCAAGATTTTGGTGTAAAATATGGCAATTCTGTTGTTAATAATGATAAAGACAGGGGTGTAAAAATAAAAAATTTTTTAGATATTGTTGATGGACTATCTTATATTCCCGATAATATAAAAGTTTTTGAAATTGAGTCAACGGTTCAAAATCTTTTAAGTGCTCATTATGCGATGAATAATTTTTATAATGAACCAATTTTTGCTAGACAATTATTTAGACTTATTAACAATTCTTCTATTCCGAAACAAGCAAGCAGAATGGTTGTTCTTGGAGCGGTGAAGGTTTTTTTGACTAATGGCTATGGTGTAGCTAATAGTGCTGAGCCTTATTATATCGATATAATTAAAAATTTTGATCAAAGAGAGTCTTTGTTGGCTCTTATGTCTTTTACTGATGAGCAGGTTGCCAGTAAGCTACAGTTTAATCTTTGTCAGGAAAAATTTCAAGAATTATTAATTTTAATCAAGGGGAAATTATCTGCCCCCGCTATTAAAGAATTGTTTGAAGAAGTAGATAAATATTCTGGGAGGCTAGAAAAAATAAAAGATAATTCTGAAATTAAAAGAAAGTTTGAGAATATAAAAATCATATTAAAATAATTATTATTTTTTTTAAATATAATAAATTTGATTAACTATAATATTGAAATATTTTATGACAAAAAACAATAAACAAAAAAATATTCATGCTGATTGGCAATTCTTTAGTATTGGAAATGTTTTAGATTATGAACAGCCAACGCCTTTTATAGTCGAATCAACAAAGTATAAAAAAATAGGAACTCCAGTTTTAACTGCGGGCAAAACTTTTATTTTGGGCCACACAGATGAAAAAAATGGTGTTTATCAGAATCTGCCAGTGATAATTTTTGATGATTTCACTACGGCTATAAAGTATGTTGATTTTCCATTTAAGGTTAAATCATCAGCGATGAAAATCTTAAAAAATAAGCCGGGGAAAAGTAATATAAAATTTATTTTTGGCTGGATGCAAACTCATAAATTTATTGTTGGCGAACATAAAAGAAATTATTTGTCAGAGTATCAGTATTTAGATATTCTTTTACCGCCGATAGAAGAACAAAACAAAATCGTCCAGACCCTTGAGGTTTGGGATAATTACCTCGAAAAACTAAACAAAAAAATAGAACTAAAAAAACAAATCAAAAAAGGGCTGTCAAATTTCTTTTTGTATAAAAGAAAGGACGTTGATTATTTTTCAATTTTGGAATTGTTTTATTTGGGGCGAGGCAGGGTAATATCCAAGAATGAAATTAAAAATAATTCTGGTGAATTTCCTGTTTATTCTTCTCAAACCTCTAATGATGGAATTTTAGGTAAAATAAATACATATGATTTTGATGGTAATTATATTACTTGGACAACTGATGGAGCAAATGCTGGAAGAGTTTATTTTAGGAGTGGAAAATTTAATTGCACTAACGTTTGCGGAGTGGCTAAATTAAAAGAAAGTAAAAAAGTAAATCTTTATTATATTACTTCCTATTTAAACTATATTACTCATAAATATGTATCTTATGTTGGTAATCCTAAATTAATGAACAATGTTTTTGGTAGTATAATTGTTGGATTGCCTAGTATAGAAAAACAGAATCATATTGCCGATATTCTTAGCTCAGCTGATAGGGAGATAGAATCTTTGGAGAAAAAGAAAAAAATTATTGAGGCTCAGAAGAAATTTTTATTAAATAATTTAATTTCCGGAAAAATTAGGCATCCAGAATTTATTAAACAATAATTTATAATTCATAATTCAAATATGTCAATCGAAAAAGTTAATTTTGATGAAACCAAACAATCCCAACTCCCATTCGTAGAGTTTTTAATAAACTTAGGTTATCGTTATATTCCTATTGAGGAAATAAAAAAGGAGAGACGCGAGGATAACACACATTTTATTCTTCGTAAAACTGCCTTCCGCAAACTATCCGAAATAAATAGCTATGAAATAAAGGGGGAGACTTTCAAATTCAAAGATACTGATGTTTTTGATGTTATAAATGAATTAGAAAATTTACAATTAGAAGGACTAATTGATACTTCCAAAAAAGTTTATAGCATGATTATGCCTACTTCCGGCGGAAAAACCGTCAAAGTTTTTCATCGTGGTCGAACCGAATCCAAGAATTTTCGTTTTATTGATTTTGCCAATCCCGAAAATAATGACTTTGCTGTAACAGTAGAATTTGAAGCTATGGGTAAGGCTGGTATTAGAGCCGATATAGTTGTTTTTATAAATGGTATTCCTTTTTCTATTATTGAAAACAAAAAATCATCAGTTTCTATAGATCAAGCGCTTAGCCAACTAAATCGTAATCAAGGAATTGATTATTGTCCCAAATTATTTATTTATCCTCAATTATTAGTGGGAGCCAATAAGGATGAACTTCGTTATGGAACAACTGGTACACCTAATAAATTTTTTGTTAATTGGCGAGAAAAAGAAATGGAAGAAGAAATTATAAAGCAAAAAGCCAAGCAAATAATTTCCCAAAAAATTGACGATGAATTGTATAATCAAATTTTAAGTGATTTAAACGGATCTACTTTTGGTCATAGTCAACAATTAGACAGAGAGCCCAGCGAACAAGACAAGGCGGTGATGTTATTGTTTGAAAAAAATAGGTTATTAGATTTGAGTAAAAATTTTATCCTATATGATGCCGGAGTAAAAAAAATAATGCGCTATCAACAATATTTTGCTATTAAAAAAATGATAGATAGCATTAAGCAAGAGGAAGAGAGCTTGAAAGGACTAAAGAGAAAGGGTGGAATAGTTTGGCATACCCAAGGTTCCGGTAAATCACTTACTATGGTGATGTTTGTTAAGGCCTTGATAGAAGACCCCGAGATTTTAAATCCCCGAATTTTGGTAGTAACCGATAGACGAGATTTGGATAGACAAATAAAAACCACTTTTCAAAATAGTGGATTAAAGAAAGATACTGTTCAAGCTATTTCCGGAACACATTTGTTGAAATTAATTAAAGAGAAAGAATTAAAAGTAGTTACTACTTTGGTTCAAAAATTTGAATCAGCTGGTAAGAAAAAAACCAGCTTTGAAGATTTAGATAAAAATATTTTTGTTCTAATTGATGAGGCTCATCGCAGTCAAGGTGGAATGGCTAATTTAGAGATGAGTAAGATTATCCCTAATGCTTGTTATATTGCTTTTACTGGTACTCCCTTGCTTAAGGACGAAAAATCTCGGCAGAAGTTTGGTAATTTTATTGATAAATATACCATTGATGACGCTTTGGCTGATAATATTATTTTGCCTTTGATTTATGAAGGACGTTATGTCGGTTTAATCCAAGATAGCTCCGAAATAGATAAACAGTATGAGAGATTAACAGCGGATTTTAGTGATGAGCAAAAACGACAAGCTCAAAAAAATATTAAAAATAAAATCATTAAAGCTAACCCCAAAAGAATTGCCGAAATTGCTTATGATATTGAAAAACATTATTTAGCTAAATTTAAAGATAGCGGACTAAAGGCTCAGGTGGTAGCTCCTTCTAAGTTTTCTGCTTTGTTATTTCAAAAATATTTTAGTCAAAATGGAAAAATAAATTCAGCTATAGTTATTTCTGATGAAAATGGAATTGTTAGCGAAGACGATGAGCATAAAAAAGAAGTTGAGAGTTATTTAAAGAAAATAAAAGAAAAACACCAAAGCCTATTATCTTATGAAAAAGAAGTTATAGAAAGTTTTAAACATAACGACGATGGAGTAGAAGTTTTGATAGTAGTTGATAAATTGCTTACTGGTTTTGATGCTCCTAGAAATACAATTTTGTATCTAGCCAAAGAATTACGTGATCATAATTTACTTCAAGCTATTGCTCGAGTTAATCGTTTATATGAAAATAATATTTTGCCTAAAACAGCTGGATATATTGTTGACTATTCTGAAAATGCTCAAAATATTAAAACAGCCATGCAATTGTTTGGTAATTATGATGCTGACGATGTCAAAGGCGCTTTAATTGATTTGGATGACAAAATAGAAGAACTGCAGAAAAATTATAATATTTTGAATGATACTTTTAAAGGACTAAAAGACGATGATGAGGTTTATATCAATCATTTGGAAGAAGAACCAAAGAGAAAAGAATTTTATGATAGCTTGAATCGTTTTTTGAAAAATTTCAATGAATGCTTAGTTTTGCAAGACTTTGCTCATAAATTCAAACATTTAGATCTTTATCGGGGAGAGCTTAAAAAGTATATGGAACTTCGTAAGGCAGTAAGTCTTCGTTATGCTGATAGACTTGATTTTAGTAAATATAGACAAGCCTTGATTAAAATAATGGACGACAATATCAAAGCTGAAGAAGCCGAATTATTAACCTCTCAGATAAATATTAGCGATAGAGAACTTTTTGCTCAAGCTATTGATGGTTTGGGTTCTGATAGTTCCAAGGCCGAGGCTATCGCTGCTCAGACCCAAAAAATTATTAGCGAAAAAGCAGAAAGTGATCCCAAATTTTATCAAAAGTTTTCCCAAAAAATTGATGAAATTATAAATAATATGAGGCAGAAAAAGTTAGCCGATATTGAAGCTTTAAAACAAATGAAATTAATAGAGGATCAAGTTTTGAATAAAAAAGACGATGCTTTGCCGGAGGAGATTAGCAAAATAAGTGGGGCTGATATATTTTATAGAAACTTGAAGGATAATTTAGAAGAATTTGATTTAGATGATAAAAAATATTTGTCTTTAGTTTTAGACATCTTTGCTATTCTAAAAAAGGAAGCAATAGTTGATTGGTATCGCAATTCAGAAGTTAAAAGAATTATTGGCAATAGATTGGATGATTATATTTATGATGAATTAATTGTTAAACAAGGTTTTAAAATTTCTCCAGAAAAAAGCAGAGAAATTATTGAAAAAATAATTAAATTAGCAGAGGAAAATTATCAAATAATTTAAACTATGGAAAAACATATTTTTCAATACGGCAGTTTTTCTTATCACTATTTTATTGTTAGGCAAAATAGAAAAACTATTAGTTTAAGTGTTCAACCTAGCTTGAGCATAATTTTGAAGTGCCCAAAAGATTTTTCTCAAGAAAAGATAGAAAAGTTTTTGAAGAAAAAGTGGTCATGGCTAGAAAAACAGATTAAATATTTTAAGAAATTTAAAAGTAATTTAGCAAAAAAAGAGTATATTTCAGGGGAAAGTTTTTTATATTTAGGGCGACAGTATAAGTTATTAGTAGAAAAATCTTCAGAAAATAAGGTAATTTTGAAATATGGTCAAATTTTATTACACACAACAAGTGGTGTGCGTAATAAATCCAAAAACAAAGAAATTTTGGAGAAATGGTATTTAGATAGAGCTAATATTGTTTTTAATGAACAATACAAGAAAGTTTTGAGAAATTTTGCTTATAATTTTGAACCTAAGCTAATTACCAGAAAAATGAATAAAAGGTGGGGAAGTTTTTTAAGTGATAAAAAGATAATATTAAACCCTAAGTTGATTCAAGCCTCTAAGGAGTGCATTGATTATGTTATTAGCCATGAGTTATGCCATATGAAACACAAAGATCATGGTGCCAGGTTTTATAATTTGTTAAAAAGTAAGGTTGGGAATTGGGAAGAGGTGAAGGAGAAATTGGAATTGAGATTTGTGTGATGTATGTTTTTAAATTATAATTATGAATAATACTGATAACAAACTAAATAGAAAATTTATTGTTTGGAGTATATTGATTGGTGCTGTTTTTGGTTTTTTAATAAATATCTTGGCGAACTTTTTTTATGATATTTTGATTATTGAAATTTATTCTTTTGAAAAAGTAAATCTTCTAAATATTTTAATTTGTTGCTTTTCTTTAATAGCACTTATTGGTTATTTGTGGTTTTTTGTTTATGATTATCCTAATTCTCCAGAATTAACAGAAAAATATTTTAAGAGATTTTGGAATTATTTTACTAAAATTTTTTGGCCGGGTAGAATTTTGGGTATTATTTTTGCTTTGTATATATTGCTTATTTCTGTTTTGTTGCTAGTGGTTGTTTTTATTTCTTTTTCAAAAGTTTTTGGATATTTTTACGCTTCAATTATTTTCTTAGTTATTTTTATTTTAGTAGGATTAAAAAAAATTAAAAAATAAATATTTATCAATAATTAAAAATATGGATCATATAAAATTTGCCAGAAACTTAGTCAAAGGAAAGATTGCCGAAACAATCTTTGCTCAGATGCTTAGAGAGACAAAGGACTTTACAGTTTTAGAGTTTGGTTATGAAAAGATTATTCCGGAATTAGTTCAACAAGATTATAAGGGTAACAGTGAAATGATAGAAACATTAAGGACGGCACCCGACTTCGCTGTTATCAATAGAAAGACAAAAGAGGTGAGATTAATTGAGGTTAAGTACATGTATACTCTGAATTTTGAATATATTTTGAAGTATGCGCAAAGAATGAGTCAGTCATGGAACCCTTCTTATCTTTTTATTGCTACGCTTGATGGATTTTATTTTGATGAAATAAGCGATATTATAAAAAATAAAGGTAAAATTAGTTTATTGAAACATCCTCAAATAAAAGAAGATCTTCAAAAGAAATATTTGCAAATATTAGTGGATTTTGAGAAAAATAATTAAAAAATCTTATGTCATTAATTTATCAAACAGAAAATTTTATAGTTGAGGCTTATAAAAAACCTCACGTCGATAGAGATGATGGTGGTCATATTGTGATATATCCCAAGGAAAGGCTAGTAAACAGGTAATCTTTAAAGCCTAAATTAGCCATAGAATTAATGAGATTGACAATGATAGTCGGCGAGGCAATGACTAAAGTTATGAATGAAAGGGGCGTGGATATTGGTAGAATTAACTATCAAGACAATGGAAATTGGAGTGTTTTTAAACCAGAAGGACCTTATTTGCATGTGCATTTATATGGAAGGGCTAAAAGTGCCAAAGTTCATAAATATGGCCAGGCTTGTTATTTTCCTCATGTTAATGATAAACCTGAGTATTACGAAAATTTTAAGCCATTAAACGAGGGAGATGTAGAAGAAATTAAAAAAGAAATTGAGTTATTGTTTCAAAGTCAAAAGTATACTGATAAAGAGTGGTTTTCACAATAGATATTTCTTAAGTTATTGTAAAAACACCCCGCGGGGTGTTTTTATTTTTACCTAGAATTTACCTGAAATTCACGAGTCCGATGTTATAATTATGATGCTATAAAATTTTTTTCAAACAAAAAACCCGCGCGTGTATCTCGTAAAACGAGACAGGGAGGCAACGGGTGTTACTGTCTATATTATATATTATTTTTAATCTAAAGTCAACAGTATTTCTAATTATAAAAAATGCTAAAATACGAAAAAAATTTTTAAATATTTCTGAGCAAGTTGAACTCTTAAAGAGAAGGGGTTTGTTTTTTGAAGATGAAAATAGATTAAGATTTTATTTGAAGCATATAAATTATTATCATCTTTCAGCTTATTTTAAAACATTTCAAAATAACTATGAAAATTTTAAGAGCGACACTAGTTTTGAAGACATTCTTGATTTGTATAATTTTGATAAAAAATTAAGATTACTCCTTTTAGATATTTTGGAAAGGATAGAGATATCTTTTAAGTCTGTTTTATCTCATGACATAACTAAGTATAGAGATGATTTATATTGGTATTTACCAGAAAAAAATAATTATGGAGAAATCTTTGAAAAAATAGAAAAGATTATAGAAAGTTTAAAAAATAGCAAGGAGATTTATATTAAACACTTTTTCGAAAAATATAGAGAAGAAAAAAATATTCCTGCTTGGATTTTTTTTGAAGGATTAACTTTTGGCGAATGTAGTTTAATAGCTAGAAATTTGGATGATTCAAATAAGAAAACAATAGCTAGTTTTTATAAATTGCCAAAAAGAACCTGTATTCAGATGTTACACCATCTATCAATTCTGAGAAATTTATGCGCTCATCATTCTTGGGTTTGGAATAGATCTTTTACTTTTAGAACTTCTTTATACAGGAAATATCAAGAAGAGTTTAGTGATATTGGAGATGATTCTCTTTATATGTTGTTAATATCTATACAAATATTTATTAAGAAAATTAGTCCTAACTCTGATTGGCTTGATAATTTAGAAAAATTAATAGATGATTATAATATAGAAATACATAGAATGGGCTTTCCGAAAGATTGGAAGCAAAGATTAGAACCTATAAGTAATTAATTATTTTTTCTGTATTATATTTTTGTTTTTTGGCTATTTCTATGATATTATTTTAGTATAATTATAAATAATAATTAATATAAAAAATATGAAAATAGCTATAATATCAGATATTCATGATAATTTTTACAATTTGATTTTAGTATTAAAGAAAATCAAAGAAGATAAAGACATAAATAAAATTATTTTCTTAGGTGATTTTATAAATAATGGTATAGCCAAAATATTGGCCGGGTTAGATATTCCTGTCCATGCCGTTTGGGGAAATAATGATGGAGATAAGAGTACGCTCACTAGAACATCCTTGGGTTCTCAAAGTAATATGACCATAGCTGATAATGTTTATGATTTTTTAGAAATTGATAATCGAAAAATATTTATAACTCATTATCCTGATTTAGCGAAGCCGATGGCTAAGTCAGGTGAGTTTGATGCCATTTTTTATGGACATAATCATATAAAAAACAAGGAAAGAATTGGTGATTGTTTAGTTGTTAATCCAGGGGAAGTATCCGGACATAAAAATAGTCAAATTTCTTTTGCTATTTATGATACAGAAAAAAATGATGCTGATATTATAGATTTGGAGGGTGGGATATTTGTTAAAAATAAAGAAGTTGAAGAATATTTAGATGAATTAGGTTTTGAGTTTTCTAAAAGTAAGGGACATCAATATTAGTATTGCGGAATTTTATTTATAAAAGATATCCCAGTTTTAACACAACCTACGACCTCGCTCTCTTGACAAAATTATAGCTATATGCTATAATTTCTTGTTATTAGTTCTTTTATAATAGTTTTTATTTTTTCATTTTTTAACCAAAAAAGGAGGATTGATCATGAATGACTATCGTCGAGAAGTTCGAGAAATTGGCAAAGAAGTGCCTTTTACTCTCTGGACATTTTTCAAATGGGCATTGGGTATCATTGTCGTTGTTGCTGTTTTGGTTTTTCTCGCACAAATGTTGGGTATTATATCCATTAATATTGAGCGCGAAAAGGTTCAGCGCAGCCAACCTTATGTTGAAACTAAGGCCACTCTATTATTAAAGCTTCACAGCGATTGGACGCAGCTAGAGGCAGAAGTTGTTCAATTAAGAGCAGATGATTCTGACGGCAATTTTGAGATTATTGTGGCTAAAAAAGCCCAACAAAAAAGCATCATAAAAAGGATGCAGGAAGAAGTCACTAGGATTCCGGAAGAAAAAATACCATCAAGCATTAAAGAGTTTTTAGATTCAAAGAAATTCAGTTATTAACCTTAAAACAATCAAAAAGATGAAAAAAAACATTTTTTTTGTATCACTTCTTGTGTTTTTTGCGACTTTATTTTTAACTAGTTGTGAGTTAGGAGAAAAAGCAGACAAAAAAGAAAGTAAAATTGTTGAACAACAACAATCTCACTATGCCAAGGTTCAGCCTGTGCCTAGCTATGACTATAGCATTCCAAGGGACATAGTAATTCAAATCTACAATGTTGTTACTCAAGAGGCTCGTAGTACCTACACCGTGATAGAAAGTGTTACTGGTGAAACTAAATTTTATGGTCCTTCGCTTGGTTATGGGATTCCCGCTGATATGAGTTTAACAAATCCTTTGCAGAAGGCCTCTCCTGGCAGCGTTCATGATGGGGCTGTTATAGAGCAAGCGGAGCCAAATGGTCTATTTAGCTCGAAAAATACCGACGGGACTTGGATTCTTTTTGTTGATATTAATGGCGATATTACTCCGGTATACACAGAGCATAAAGTTACCACCTTTCCTTTTGCCGTAAAAAAAACTGCCAATGGCTGGGAGAGAGCTGATCAAAAAAAACCTTCTATGACAATAAAAATGCAAAAACAAAATTAGTATTTTATAGAACAAGCCCCTCTAATACATAAAGTAAAAGAGGGGTTTTTATTTTATAAAAATCTTGACATTTCTTTTTATGATTTGTAACTATATTCTAGTTATTTTCTTATTTTCATGTTAATATTTCTATATAATTTTTGTTTATTATATTATGAAAATTCTAATTGCCACCCACAACCCCGGAAAACTAAAACGCTATCAAAATCTTTTTGCTGGTTTTACTGATTTAGAATTAATAAGTCTAAGAGATTTAAATATTACTATTAAAATTGATGAACCTCACAATAGCCCTGAGGAAAATTCTGTTTTTAAAGCTAAAGAATATAGTAAAATTAGTCTTTTGCCAACCATAGCAGTTGATGAGGCCCTTACCACTAACTTTCTTCCCAAAAACGAACAACCAGGAGTTTTTGTTCGTCGTTTTAACAAAGAAAAAAGAGAGCTAAGTGACTTAGAGGTGATAGAAACTTGGAAAAAAATTTCTCAACTTTATCCAGGGGAAAATCGTCGTTTTATTTGGGATTTTAGAATGTCTTATTTTGATATTCATTCCAATCTTTTAAAAACGACCAAGGCTGTTCAAAATGATTTTTTAGCTGCTAAATTTTCCGATAAAATAAATCCTGGATACCCCATGTCTTCTTTTCTTGTTCCTGAAGGTTATAGCAAGCCTTATGTTGAGCTTGACTCTCAAGAGTTGTTAAAAATAGATAAGAAAAATTTGGAACCTTTTTCACTTCTTTTAAAATCAATTTTATAATAATAAAATTGAAGATTTTTTTATTTTTTGCGTATTAATAACAGAAACTATATCTTATATTTTTTTTAACCAAGATAATTAAACTTATAAATTTTCAATTTGAATGGATGTTTTAGATGATAAAAATAATTTAAGTGATGAACAATTAGTTGTTTTGAGCTTAGAAAATCATTTGGCTTTTTCAGTCCTTGTTGATCGCTACAAGGATAAGCTTTTAAATTTTATTCGTAAAATGTCGAATTTAGCTGTTGAAGATGCTCAAGATGTTTTGCAGGATGTCTTTTTAAAAGTATATTTAAATTTAAATAGTTTTGATGATGATTTAAAGTTTTCTTCTTGGATTTATTCTATTACTAGGAATCAGATTATTAGTAATTATCGTAAAATCAAAGTTCGACCAGAGGGTAATTCTATTAAAATTGACGAAACATTAATTGAAAGATTAGTTTCTGATTTTAATATTGAAAAAGAATTAGATCTTAAAATATTAAATCAACAAATTTTTTCAGTCTTGAATGAGTTAAAGAGTAAGTGGAAAGAGGTTTTAGTTTTAAAGTTTTTTGAAGAAAAAGATTATGAAGAGATTTCCGATATTATTAAAAAACCTTCCGGCACTGTAGCTTCAATGCTCAATAAGGCTAAAAAAGAGTTTAAAGAAAAATATCAGGAAATGTATAATTAATTTTAAATTTATGATAGAAAAAAATTTTTCAGATAAGATAATGTCTGAAATTGAAAAGAAAAAATTAAAACCAAAGCCTCGCTGGGAGTTTGTTTTTAAAAATTATTTTTTATGGATAATTGGTTTTTTTTCTTTGATTTTTGGAGCCTTATCTTTTTCTTTGATTATTTATCTTTTTAATTCTGGGGGAGAAGTTTTTTTTGATAATTTCGGAGCCTCTTTCTGGGAAGTTTTTTTAACAGTTATTCCTATTTTTTGGCTAGTATTTTTAGCCTTATTTGTTTCTCTTTTTTATTTAAATTTAAAGAAAACTAAAAAGGCTTATAAATATTCTCCTTTTTTAATAATTGCTATTGGTCTAATTGCTAGTTTGGCTTTAGGTTCTAGTTTTTATATGCTTGGTTTTAGCAAAAAATTAGACAATCTTTTAGGTAAAAATATAAATCCTTTTGTTTATGGTCATCTTATGAATCCTCAACTTGAATTTTGGTCAAATCCGGAAAATGGTCGTTTAGCTGGAATTATTTCTGAAATAGGAGATGGTCAAAAATTATTTTTAATCGATAAAGATTCTAAGGAGTGGTTGGTTTATTATGATCAAGCCGAAATTAAACCTGCTGTCAATTTGGAAAAAGGATATCCGGTTAAATTTTTTGGCGAAATATTAGAGGATAATCAATTTGGGGCTATTAGAGTTATGCCTATGCACTCTGCTAATGATTTTTTTGAGAGGCCAGGAATTAGAAGACACTTGGAAGATTCTCTTTTTAGGCCTAGAATGGAATCAAGGGGAAGGGTTTTGGAAAAATGTGCTCTTCATAAAGATTGTTTGTTCGAATAAAAAATGAAGGAATTTTTTTATCTTACGTATTAGTTTATAGGAGGCCATCCTAATTAATAATTAATTTAAAAAAATTATGAAGAAAAATTATAAGAAATTAATTTTTCCAGCTCTGGCTTTAGCAATTTTTATTCCTTTAGTTTCCATGGCTGCTAGTGATACTTTTTCTTTCCCAGAAAGAGGACAAAAAGCTGTTCAATACAAACAATCATCTTCAGAAAATTTTAATCCTTCTTTAGTTGATAGAGAAACTCGTTTAGCCGAAAGAGATGCTAGAAGATTAGCAAATAGAGCTAAAAATGCAGAAATGATGAGTATTTTAGAGTCAGGTGATTATAATGCTTGGTTAGAATTTGCTCAAAACAATGATTGCCCAATGATTTCTCAAGTAAATGAAGGTAATTTTGCTGAATTTGTTGAAGCTCACAAGGAAAGAGTTGCTAGCCGAAATAGTGAAACTAAAGAATTTAACCGAGGTGGCGGCTTTAACAGATCTAAATAATTTATTTAATTTTCTTGATTTATTATTTAAAAAAACCTGATTTAGTTCAGGTTTTTTTATTTGCTTTTATTCTGTTTTTGGAATAAAATTTAAGTATTAAAATTAATCATTATTTTTATATATGCCAAAATTAAGCAATAAACTTTATCGTAACTGGATGTTTATAGTTGGTGTTCTAGCTACTGTTGCCTATAGAGTGATTGTTGTTTTAAATCATTACAGTCCGGTTTTAGTGCAAATAGCTTGGTATGTTGGAACCATTGGTTTTGTTTGGTATTTTGCTCATCGCTTTAAAGTTGAAAATAGAAGAAATAAAACAATCACAGAACTAAAGTTAGTAGAGAAGATAAATCTTGATACTTGTTTAAGTGCTGAAGAAAAAAAATCATTAAGCTATATTCTTAAAAGTTTGCAAACTAGCTTAGCTAAGTGGAATTATATTATCATTTTTATTTTTTCGGCCTTAGCTTTGGTTTATGGTATTTATCAGGATTTTTTGATGAATTTCTTTAAATAAGTTTAGGCTAAAAAATAGTTTAAAAAATAAAAACCCGTTTGAGGGTTTTTTGGTTTTTTATAGCTTTTTTTAGAATTGGGCCTTTACTTGACAAAAATATATTATGGGTATATACTCATAATAGACAACTTAGTCGAATTGTCTCTTTATAAAAAATAATTTTAAAATTATGCCAAGATTAGATGGAACTGGTCCAACTGGCCAAGGAAAAATGACAGGAAGAGGAATGGGTAAATGTGAAGGCGCTTCTGATAGGCAAGGAGACGGACGTGGAATGGGTAGAGGTTTCGGTGGTGGTTGTGGTCGAAGAAGAGGGATGGGCAGAGGAAGATGTTTCGACAATGACACCAATACTCAAGTCAGCGACCAAAAGTAAAAAGAAGGCTTGAGATCCGGTCTCTCTGTTAAACAGGGAGACCGAGAGGCCTTCTTTTTTAAAATTATAACAAATTTATTTAAAATATCAATTATGCCTAGACCAAAACTATGTCGTCGAGTTAGATTCGACCCCCATATTACTTATTTTAAACCTCAGGGAATTTCTCTGAGGGAACTTAAAGTAGTTGAATTAAGTTTGGAAGAAATTGAGGCTTATCGTTTGAGGCACATTGAGGGTTTAGATCAAAAAGATTCTGCTTCTAAAATGGCCACTTCGACAGCTACTTATCAAAGAATACTTTATTCAGCTTCAGAGAAAATTGCTGATGCCTTAATTAATGGTAAAGCTATTAAGATTAATAAATAGCTATATTTTAATGCTTATTTCTTTATTGTTTAGCACTCTTGACATAAGAGTGCTAATTTTATATAATTGTTTTGTAAATAAAAAATATGACAATTAGTGAAAGAAAAAAAAGTATTTTGTTAGCCATTATTAAAGAATATATTAAGAACGTTCAAGCGGTTAGTTCTGGTATGTTAGTTGAAAGATGTAAGTTGGATGTTTCTTCGGCTACGGTTAGAAATGAAATGGCTGAGTTAGAAGAGGAGGGTTATATATTTCAACCCCATACTTCTGCTGGTCGAATTCCAACTGAATTAGCTTATAGATTGTTTGTTGATGAGCATGTTCTTTCTAAGAAAAAAAAGATTGATGATAAATACAAAAAAGTTTTAGATGAGACTTTTGACTATAATCAGGAATCTTTTAAAAAGGTAGCTAAAAAATTAGCCGATATTTCTGGTAATGCTATTTTCTGGGCTTTTCACAAAAATGATCTTTATTATACTGGAATATCAAATTTGTTTATTCAGCCGGAATTTAAACAGTCTAATGTGGTTTGTGATGTTTCTATTGTTATTGATCGAATGGAAGAAATAATTGCTGATATTTTTGATAAATTAAAAATTGGAGAAAATATTTTTATTGGTAGTGAAAATCCCTTTGGTCAATTTTTGAGTTCTTTGGTTTTGAAATATGAACAAAAAAAACAAAGTGGTGTTATTGGAATTATGGGACCACTTAGAATGGATTATGAGAAAAATTTAGATTTGATTAATTATTTAAAAAGTAAGTTTCAATAGTTTTTATGAGTGAAGATTTAAAAAAAGATTTTGATCAAGAAAATGAGTTAGTAGAAGAAAAATTATCAGAAAATTCATCCCAGGAAAAAGATGAACAAAAAAATGATGATTTGAATGATTCTCAAGACGATTCTCAAGACGATTCGTTAATTGATTTACAGAAAAAAAATGATGAATTAGAAAGTAAATACAAAAGAGCTTTGGCTGATTATCAGAATTTACTTAGGAATTCAGCCGAAGAGAAGAAAGAGCTGTTAAAATATTCTTTAGAAGGGTTTTTACTAGAGATTTTACCAATTTATGATAATTTAAATACTTCTATTCATGCTTTAGACGAAGATCAAAGTAAAAATCCTTGGGTAGAGGGTGTAAAGTATACTATTAAGCAATTTGATGATTTTTTCTCCAGAAATGGAATTGAGAAAATAAAAACTGTTGGAGAAAAATTTGATTATAACAGTATGGAGGCAGTTGAAGGTGAAGGGGATTACGTTGTTAAGGAGCTTCGACCTGGGTATAAGTTAAAAGATAAAATTATAATTCCAGCTAGAATTGTGGCTGGCAGTAAAAATAAAAATTAAATTTTTTCTTTTTTCATCTATAGTGAAAAACTATTTTGAAAAAAGAATTTAAAATATATGTCTCTTATAAAATGGAGTCCTTTTTTAAGCGACAATTATTTTGATGAGATGGATAAAGTTTTTAGTGAGTTTTCACCATCAACTCGTTCCGTTTCTGGATTTATTCCAGCGGTTGATATGTATGAAGATAATGACAATGTTATTGTTGAGACTCAATTAGCTGGTATTGACCCCGAGAAAGTAGATATTTCTATTGAGAACGACATCTTGTCGATTAAAGGTGAGGCTGAAAAGAAAACTGAAGTTGATGAAAAGAATTATTATCGCAAAGAAATTCGTCGCGGTAGTTTTTATCGTTCAGTTCCACTTCCTACTAGGGTTTGTGGAGATGAGGCTTCGGCTGTAGCTGAAGGTGGAATTTTAAAGATTAGCATTCCCAAAGCGCCAGAAGCTAAGCCAAAGTCAATTAAAATTAAAACAGTTAAAAAATAAATTGAAGTTCTTAAGATTTCCAGGAATAAATCCTGGAAATTATAAGGGTTTTAATGAATCCGTAAAATAATTAATTAAATTTTTCAGTTGGTTTTTATTAATTATCAACTGATATATATCAAATTATGTCAAAAGTATTAGGAATTGACTTGGGAACAACCAATTCAGCTATGGCTATTATTGAAGGTGGCCAAGCTAAAATTTTAGAAAATGTTGAGGGGAATAGAACTACACCTTCAGTGGTGGCTATTTCTAAGAGTGGAGAAAGATTAGTTGGTCAATCAGCTAAAAGGCAGGCCGTAACTAATCCTAAAAATACTATTTACGCCGTTAAACGTTTGATTGGTAGAAAATATAGTGACGCTGATGTTAAGCGTGATCTTGAGCTTGTGCCTTATGAAATAACTCAGGCCGGTGAAGGAGTTAAAGTTAAAATGAATGATAAGGATTATACTCCTCAAGAAGTTTCAGCTATGATTTTATCTAAATTAAAAGCTGATGCTGAAGCTAAAATTGGAGAAAAAATAACTGAAGCTGTTATCACTGTTCCAGCTTATTTTGATGATGCTCAAAGACAGGCTACTAAGGATGCTGGTAAAATAGCTGGCTTAGATGTTAAGAGAATTATTAACGAACCTACTGCCGCTGCTTTGGCTTATGGTTTTGATAAGAAAAAAGGTCAACAAGCCGTAGTTTATGATTTAGGTGGTGGAACTTTTGATGTTTCAATTCTAGATATTGTCTCTGATGGGGAATTATCAGTTGAAGTAAAATCAACTAACGGTGATACTCATTTAGGTGGAGAAGATTTTGATCAAAGAATTATTGATCATATTATTGCTGAGTTTAAAAAAGATCAGGGAATTGATTTATCAAAGGATTCTTTGGCTTTGCAAAGAATTAAAGAATCAGCTGAAAAAGCTAAAATTGAATTATCTACTTCTATTGAGACTGAAATTAATCAACCTTTTATTACTACTGATGAAAACGGTCCAAAACATTTAGTTATGAAGTTAACTAGATCAAAATTGGAAGAATTAGTAATGGATTTAGTGGATAGAACTTTGGAGCCATGTAAAAAAGCTTTAGATGATGCTGGTTTGAAATTAGGCGACATTGAAGAAGTTATTATGGTTGGAGGCATGACTCGTATGCCTTTAGTTCAGAAAAAAGTAAAAGAATTTTTTGGTAAAGAGCCTAATTTGAGTGTTAATCCTGATGAGGTAGTAGCCGTTGGGGCTGCTGTTCAAGCTGGTGTCTTGCAAGGAGATGTTAAAGATGTTTTACTTTTAGATGTTACTCCTTTAACCTTAGGTATTGAAACCATGGGCGGAGTTGCCACTCCTTTGATTGAAAGAAATACAACTATTCCTACTTCTAAATCGCAGATTTTTTCAACTGCTGCTGATAATCAACCTAGCGTAGAAATCCATGTAGTTCAAGGAGAGAGACCAATGGCAGCTGATAACAAAACATTAGGTAGATTTATTTTAGATGGAATTCCACCAGCACCTCGTGGAGTTCCACAAGTTGAAGTTACTTTCGATTTGGATGCTAATGGTATTTTAAATGTATTAGCCAAGGACAAAGCAACTAACAAAGAGCAGAAAATAACTATTACAGCTTCTTCTGGCTTGAGTAAAGAAGAAATTGAAAAGATGAAAAATGAAGCTGAAATTCATGCTGATGAAGACAAAAAGAAAAAAGACAATATTGAAATTAAGAATCAAGCTGAGGCTGTTGTTTTTACAACTGAAAAATTATTAAAAGAGTCTGGTGAAAAAATGAAAGAAGAAGATAAAAAAGAATTAGAGGCTAAGTTGGATGAGTTGAAAAAAATAAAAGATGGAGAAGACTATGAAGATATGAAAAAGAAAATGGAGGAATTAAATACTATTGCTCAAAAAATTGGATCAGCTATGTACCAACAAAATCAATCAGCTCCTGGAGCTGAAGCAAACTCTGGAGAAAATCCAGCTGGTTCTGCTGAAGAGAAAAAAGATGATGTAGTTGAAGGTGAGGTAGAAGATAAGAAATAATTTATTCTATAAATTTGTTTTTAGGCCGTTCTAGTTTTGGATTAGAACGGCTATAAAAATAAATTTATTTTTAATTTTTATGGCAGGTAAGGATTATTATAGTGCTTTAGGTGTTTCGAAGACAGCTAGTCAAGCTGAAATCAAAAATGCTTTTAGAAAATTAGCTCATAAACATCATCCTGACAAGGGTGGTGATGCTAACAAATTTAAAGAAATAAATGAAGCCTATCAAATTTTAGGCAATGAGCAGAAAAGAAAACAATATGATCAATTTGGCTCTTCAGCTTTTTCTGGTGGTGGAGGTCCAGGTGGTTTTGATTTTTCTGGTTTTCAAGGAGGTAATTTCTCTGGCTCAGGTATAGATTTTGAAGATTTGGGTGATATTTTTGGTGGATTTGGTGATATGTTCGGCTTCTCAGGGCGTTCTTCTGGTCGTGCTCAAAGTAAAAGGGGAGCTGACATGGAAGCTATTTTAAATATTGATTTTTTAGAAGCAGCTTTCGGTGCTACTAAAGAAATATTAATTGATAAGAATATTAAATGTGAGAAATGTAATGGTAATGGAGCTGAGCCAGGAACTAAAATAGAAACTTGTAAAACTTGCGGTGGTCGAGGAAAAATTTTGAAAAATCAAAGAACTATTTTTGGCACAATGCAAGTAGAGGCTCTTTGTCCTGATTGTCAGGGTGAGGGTCAAAGTTATGCTCATAAGTGTTCAAAATGTTCTGGCACAGGAATACATAAGGGACAGGAAAAATTAAAAGTTAAAATTCCGGCTGGCATAGACAATGGTGAAGCAATTAGATTGTCTGGTAGGGGAAATGCTGGGTTAAAAGGATCTCCTAGTGGTGATTTGATTTTAATTATCAAGATTAAACCATCTGATGATTTTAAGAGAGATTCTTATGATATTTATACTAAAAAATCTATTAGTATCAAGCAGGCTATTTTAGGTGATAAAATTGATATTAAAACTATTCACGGAGATGTTGTTTTAAAAATACCAGAGGGTACTCAATCGGGCACAACCTTTAAAATTAAAGGCAAGGGGATTGAAAAGTTAAGAGGTTCTGGCCTTGGTGATCATTTCGTTGAAATATTAGTAAATATTCCCAAGGGACTTCCTCGCAAGGATCGAAAAACTTTAGAAGAATTAGATATTTAATTTATGTATATTGATACTCATTGTCACTTAAATTTTAAAGATTTCAAGGATGATTATAGACAAGTAGCTGAAAGGGCTTTGTCTAATCAAGTTGAGATGGTTGTGGTTGGTTCGGAGTTAAAAACTTCGAATCGATCTGTTTCTTTGTCTAAAGAATTTGAACAAGGTGTTTATAGTGCTGTCGGTCTTCATCCTATACATTTGCAGGACATTTTAGCTAAAAATGATAATGAAAATGGTAAATATGAATTTAGAAGTAAAAAAGAGGAGTATCAAGAAGAGCCTTATTTAAAATTAGTTAAGTCTAGTAATAAGGTAGTAGCTATTGGTGAAATTGGTCTTGATTATTATCATATTGATGCTAATTCTGAGCAGGAAGTTAAAAGCGTTAAAAATTTGCAACAGGAAGTTTTTTATAAACAATTAGAATTGGCCAAAAAAGTTGAACTGCCAGTTATTATTCATTGTCGTGATGCTCATGATGATTTATTTCCTATTTTAAAAGACTTTTATTCTAAAAATAGTTTTCGAAAAGAGTGGGGCGTTATTCATTGTTTTTCTGGTGATTTAGAATTAGCTAAAAAATATTGGGATATGGGACTGCTTACTTCTTTTACCGGACTTATAACTTTTGTTAAACAGTGGGATCTTTTAATTGAAAAAGCCCCTATTGATAAAATAATGATTGAAACCGACTCTCCCTATCTATCTCCGATTCCTTATAGAGGACAAAGAAATGAACCTTTGTATGTAAAAGAGGTCGCCAAAAGAATAGCTGAAATAAGAAAGCAGGATATAGATTTAGTGGAAAAAAATATTTTTGAGACTTCTAAAAAATTTTTTAATATTTAATTGGAAACATTTTTTCTTTGTTTTTAGCGAGTACTTTTTGCTCGCTATTTGTTTATTTTTCTTTTTTATTGTATAATAAGGGTAGAGATAAAGTAAACTAATTGCCTTTAAATTGGGCTCAAAAATATGAAAAAATTCTTTTTATTTATTTTTTTAATTTCAGGCTTGGTTTTGTTTTCAGCTTGCTCTCTAAGTAAAAACAAAGTTGATAAAGTTAGTCATGAAGCTAATGCTAAAAATATCTGTGATTACCTTTGTGTCTCTGCATCTAAAAGCTGTTTAGAGCTATCTTCTAATTTGTGTTCTAAGCTTTGTGATAGTTGGGATGATAGTCAAAAGGATTGTGTTCGAGCAGCTACTAACTGTGATGATTTATATAATAAATGTCAAATTGGAAAAGATTTTGTTTTTAAGCCAAAACTAGATAGTCCTTGCTCTTTAGCTTGCAAGAATTATGTTGGAAAATGTGATATTCAGTCTAAGCAGACTAAAGATGTTAACGATCAAAATGTTTTTGATGAGTGTTTATTGCAATGTGAAAATTGGACATCTAAACAAGTGGAATGCGTAAAAAACGCTGAGCTTTGTTCAGGCATAATGATTGAGTGCGGATCTTAATTTGATTTTAAATATAAATTTATGAAGAAAAAAATTCTTCTTTTATTTCTTTTGTTGATGGTTATTGTTTTTGCCATCTTTTTTTATTTTATAAGTAGGAATAAAAATAAAACTATTAAAATAGTGGCAGTGGCTACTATGCGTGGAATTAGTGCTGGAGTTGAAACTGTTAATGGGATGAAAATTGCTTTAAAAGAGAACAATAATCTTGGTAAAGATTACAAAGAAAGCAATTATTTTACCGGTGATTATACAATTGAACTAGAGGTTATGGATAATGGTGATGAAAATGGTTTGTGGCGTGATTATTTAGAGAAAGAAATAGTTGAAAGAGCTGTTGCTGACAAGGATGTTCTTGTTTATTTAGGGCCAATAGATAGCGGAGCTTCTAAAATTAGCATACCTGTAACCAATAAGGCGGGTTTGGCTCAAATTAGTTCTATAAATACTTGGCCAGGATTAACTCAGCCTGGTTTTGCTATTGGAGAGCCAGGAATATTTTATCCAACTGGGGTTCGTAATTATTTTAGAGTTTGCCCAACTGATTCTTTACAAGGTGTTTATGGGGCTGTTTGGGCTAAAGAAATGGGTTTCGAAAATATTTTAATTTTTGATGATGGTGAGTCTTATGGTCGAGGCTTGGCTGGTATTTTTAAACAAAAAGCGACAAATTTGGGGCTAAATATTTTAGCTCATAATTCTTTTAATAGGGAAGATGATTTATTGTTAACTGAAATTGCTCTAGTTCAAGAACTGAAACCCGATTTAGTTTATTTTTCAGGGACTACTTCTATTGGCTTGATATCTTTAATCAATAGTATTTCCGATCTTAATATGGGGATTAAATTTATGGGCGTTGATGGAATCATGGATCAGGCTTTGATTGATCAAACTGGTCGTAATTCTGAAGGCCTCATGCTTACCTCCGTTGGTTTACCGATAGAGAAGATTGACAATGATAAAGCTAGGCAGTTTTATAAAAATTACTATGATGAATATGGCGAGTATCCAACTATTTATTCTGGTTTTGGTTATGAGGCTATGTCAGCTGCTTTGATGGCTATTAATCGTATTGACTCTCCAGATAGAAAAAAAGTAATAGACGAACTTTCTTCTTTGGATAATTTTTCTGGTCTTTTTGGTCAGTGGGGCTTTGACTCTAATGGAGATACTAGTCTGTCTTTGATTAGTGCTAATGTGGTTAAGGAGGGAAAATTTGTTTTTGAAAAATTGTTAAAATAATAAATGAGAAGGAAAGCTGATAAAAATATTAGATTTTTAAAAAGGAAGGAGATAAAATTTCTTTTCCCTTATTTTTTATTTTCTTTGTTTATTTTTGTTTTGTTTTTTTCTTTTGTTTTTTATAGTTACAATGAACAAATATCGTTTGTAGAAAAAAGCCAAGAGGAATTAGGACTTCGAGTAAGTGGAGAAATCAATTCTTTTATTATTAGGGTTTTTGATGACTTGGAGATTTTAAGTAAAGGCTTAGCTTGCTTTGAATGCGAGGATAGGAACAAAGAAATGATTGAATCTTTGTTTGATGTAAATCCTTACATTTATAGTGTTTGTGTTTTTGCCGAAGAAAGTAATGATAAGATTTTTTCTTTAAATCGTTATTCTTCTGATAGCTTTAGTGCATCCGAACAAACTTTTAATGATTTGTTGAGTGTTCAAAAAGATTATTATCTTAGTTCGGTTAATATTTCTGATTATGGTCTTCCTTTTATTTTGGTTTCCATTCCTGTTTTTGATAATAACGAGAAGAAAGTAGCCACTTTGGTTTCTCAAGTAGATTTAACCGCTCTCTGGGATATTGTTTCTAAAAGTTCTTTTCAAGATAGTGGCTATGTTTATTTGTTAGATGATAGTGCTCGTTTAATTTCTTATAAGGATATTTCTGTTGTAATGAACGAGAGCAATTTGGGTGACGTTGAGATTGTTAGGGACTTTCTGGAGCACAAGCATTCCTTTGCTTTTTATTCATCTTATTTTACTAATAAGGTTTTTGGTTCTTGGTCCTATATTGAAACAACTGCTTGGGGATTATTTGTAGAGCTTCCAGTGCGAGAATTTGTTTTTGATTTCTTGCCTTTTATAGTTTTTAGTATTTTTGTTTTTATTCTTTTGTTGATATTTATTTTTAAAATACTTTCTTTAATGTATAAACTGGAGAGGGCCAATATTAGAATAAGCGAGAGTGAGAAAAAGTTTAGAAGTTATATAGACGAAGCTCCTGATGGTATTATGGTTATCGATTATAGTGGTAAGATAATAGAGTTTAATAATGCTTTAGTTAAAACTACTATGTATTCTCAAGCTAAATTAAGGAATTTTAAAATTTATGATTTAATATGTGAAGATAGTCATGATTTAATTAAGAATCATATTAATAAAGTTATTAAAAGGGGGAGTGATGAAATTGATGTTTTGCATAAAAGAGCCGACCTTAAAAATGTTTGTAGTTATTATTTTAATCTTAGCAGTGTTAGATTGTCCGATCAATTTATCTTAGTTTTTGCTAAGGACGTAACTAGAGAAAGGGAGGTTGATAAAGCTAAAACTGAGTTCGTTTCTTTGGCTTCTCATCAACTTAGAACACCTTTATCGGCTATAAATTGGTATTCAGAGATGTTGTTGGCTGGTGACGGAGGAAAGCTCAGTGAAAATCAAAAGAAGTTTGCTCAAGAAATATTTGACAGTAATAAGAGAATGGTTGAGTTGGTTAATTCTTTGCTCAATGTTTCTCGCCTAGAAACTGGTACTTTTATGATTGATCCTGAACCAACTAATTTTATTGCTGTCATGGAAGATGTTTTAAAGGAACAAGCGGTGACTATTATTGAAAAAAATATAAATATTGAAAAAACTTACGATAAAAAAATAGACAATCTAAATTATGATCCTAAACTTTTAAGAATAGTCTTTCAGAATTTGGTTTCTAATGCTGTTAAATATAGCCCTCCAGATAGCACGGTTTCACTTAAAATAAAAATTAATCAAAAAAAGAAAGGTGTTGATATTGAGGTAAGGGACGAGGGTTATGGCATACAAAGTGATCAGCAAAACCAAATATTTCAGAAGCTTTTTCGAGCTGATAATATTAAAAAAAGGAATACTGAGGGTACTGGCTTAGGTCTTTATATTGTAAAAGCAATTATTAGTAGTTTTGGTGGTGTTATTAGTTTTAAATCTAAAGAAAACAAGGGTACAACTTTTTATATATCTCTACCTTTAAAAGGGGTTGTTAAAAAGGAGGGAAATAAGTCCTTGTCTTAATAATAATTTTTTTAAAAATGGAAAAAAATAAAAAAATTTTAATAGTTGAAGATGAAAGACCTTTGGCTGATGCTATTAAATTAAAGTTAGAGATTAATAATTTTATTGTTTTTGTGGCTAAATCTGTTACTGAAGCTTTCCAAATTATTAATGATAATAAAATTGATTTTATTTGGCTTGATCATTATTTGCCAGGAGAGGAGAGTGGTCTTGATTTTGTAATTAAAATAAGATCCTCTAAATCTGTTAATAAGAACATCCCTATTTTTGTGGTTTCCAATACAGCCGGTAATGATAAGATAAAATCTTATATAAATTTTGGAATTAATAAATATTATGTTAAATCTGATTATAGTTTAGAGGATATAATTTCTGATTTGAAAGCAGTTTTAAAGTAATTAACCGTGAGCTAATACCAAGCCCCAAATTTCTGAGGCTTGGTATTTTTTTATAACTTTGCTTATTTCTTCTAGAGTCGAACCGCTAGTGCTAACATCATCTACGATTATTATTTTTTTCCCTTTTATTTCTCTTTGTGCCATTTCTTCGTTTAAGAAGGAAAAACATTTTTTGAGATTAGTTTTTCTTTCCGAAAGTTTTAATTTGGCTTGATTTTCACTTTCTTTAATTTTGATTAAGTTTTTGGAAATTTTTATTCCTTCTTTTTCTGAAATTATTTGAGCTAGTATTTCGCTTTGATTAAAACCTCTCCATCTTAATCTTTTAGAGGAGAGGGGGACTGGAATTAATAGTGAGTTTTGTTTGGTAAATTTTTTCCTCTCTTTGTTTTTTCTTAGTATTGGATTGTATTCGTTTTTTTCTTTAAAAAAATTAAATAAAAATAGGCCAAGATAATAGCCTATTTCTTTTATGAAGTTGTATTTAAAAAGTGTAATTAATTTTTCTATTTTATTGTCATTAAAATCGGCAGCCACCATTACTCCCTGATAACTAAATATGCTTTGACAGTTTTGGCAAAACTCACCGTTTTTAGTTTTTGATCCACAATTTAAACAATTTTGTTCTTTAAATTTTAAAGATTTAAAACATTTTTGACATAGGTAAACGCCAAATTCTTTTTGGCATAATAAACATTCTCTAGGAAATAAAGAATCTATCAAAAATCTTATTATTTTTTTCACTTTCTTAAATTGGAGCTAGAAGAAAGATTTTATTGTAAATCTATTTTATGGATTTGACCAGTAGTATAATCAGTAAAAAATAGATTTTCTTGGTTTTTATCAATAACTATAGACGATATATTGTAAGCTTGATCAGGGACGGCTACTAATGTTTTTGAACCTGTTTCTATATTTATTTTGTATAAATCATCTGATGTTCTTAAGGCTAATTCTGGGAACATTCCAGCCATTTCATCTAGTTCTTTTGGCACGGCACAATAAACTTCAGAGTCGCTAGCAAAGGTACATTTTTCGGCCCATGTTTCTAACTGTAAACTTCTGCGATCTGTTCCGATGTTATCTCCACTAGCATTAACAATCCATATTTTTGGTTTCAAGTCATCCTTGGGAGAATATACACTGTAAAGTAATTTGTCACCATCTTGTGACCATTGTGGTTGAAAACCCCAACCCTCAACAATAGTAGATTTAAAGTTTTGACCATATTCTCCTATAAAGAAAACTTCTCTTCGATTGGCGTCAACTCCTTGCGTGTACATTCCAACTGACTGATTATTAGGCGACCAAGATGGTATAACCCATTTATCATTTTCTCCTATATGCTCCAATTTTTTAGTCTGAGTTCCGTCACTATTGGAAATAACTAACCATCTGTTATCAGGATCAATTCCCAAACTTTTATTAACCAATTTTTCGCTGTCAGGAGAAAAAGTAAAATCCTCCCAATGTTTTGGCAGTGTTATTTGTTTGCTTGTGGAAAAATCATAAATTATTTTAGTTTGATCAGGGTATTCAATTACAGCTTTTGTTTTGTTAGGCGCCCATTCAACAGCGCTAACGTTATGAAAAACTTTGTCACTTAGGGGAATTAAATCACCCTCGTCATTTACTAAATAAAATTTCCCATCATTTTTATTATAAAATTGAACCGATCCTCCGTCTTTTCCTAGTGTTGGTTCCATTGTTTTGGATTCAACTATAGTGGTTGTTTTAGTTATTCCGCCAACTGCTATTTGATCGGCATCACCGGCACCTTCTACTTGTTGGGCTTCTTGTGGTGAGCTTGGCTTGTCGTCACTAATATCAATTGGTTTCGTTGGTTCAGTGCCATCTATTATCGGTGTTCCGTCTGGTGAGGTTGGTAATCCGTCTATGATCGTTTTGTCTGGGTCTTTTTGTTTTCCTGGTATTATTGATTCTTGTTTAAAAAATACTTTCCAAATAAAAAAACCAACAATGAAGACTATTGCTAAGAAGGCTAGGACCAATAGAGCTTTTTTTATTTTGTTCTTTTCCATTTTTTATTTTTGTGTTATAATTATACTAGATATAGTTATAACGACTATTTACTTATTTTGTATATCTGTTGAAATAATAGCATATTTTTTTGATAAAATCAATTTTGTTTAAAAATAAATAAAATAAAAATTATGGGAATATTTTCATCTTCCAATGATAATCATTTTTTAGGTATAGATATTGGTAATTCATCTTTAAAGATGGTTGAATTATTAAAAAAGGGAAAAAAGATTTCTTTATCTAATTATGGTTTTTCGGAAAATATTGAGGGTGCCGATTTTACTTATTCTGATGATGTTGTTTTTTTGGCTAAATCAATAGTTAAACTTAAAAATGAATTAGGTATAAAAACTACCAAGGCAAATGCTTCTCTTCCTAGTTGGTCTGTTTTTTCTTCTGTTATTAATCTTTATAACTTTGATAAAAAGAAAATTAACGAACAAATCATAGAAGAAGCTAAAAAAGTTATTCCTTTGCCTTTAGAAGAAATGGTTTTAGACTGGAAAATTATTCCTAATAAAACTAGTGGCAGTAGTAATGTTAAAGTTTTTTTAACTGGTTCCCCTAAAAAGCTTATAAAAAAATATATTGATGTTTTTAAGGAGGCTAAGTTAACTTTGGCTAATCTAGAGACTGAAACATTTTCTTTAATCAGAGCTTTATTGGGCAATGATCCAGCCACGGTAATGATTGTGGAGATGGGCGAAAATAGCACTGACTTTTCTATAGTTAAAGAAAGTATTCCTTTTTTAAATAGAAGTATAAATATTTCCGGTAAAAGTATTACTAACGAAATTAGCGCTAAAATGGGAATTAGCCCAGAACAAGCAGAACAATTTAAATTTGACTTGGGCATGTCCAAAGATGAGCAAAAAAAGGATATTCCTAAAGTTGTTTTAGATGCTATTAATCCTGTTGTTGATGAAATAAAATACATGATTGATCTTTTTTATAATGGTAATAATGAAAATATTGAAAAAATAGTTTTATCTGGTGGTGGTTGTTTGTTGTATAATTTTTCTGATTATTTAGAAAAAATATTAGATATGAGAGTTGTAATTGGCAATCCTTGGTTTAAAGTTACTTATCCGCCAGAAATTGAAACGGTTTTATCAGAGGTTGGTCCTAAACTTTCAGTGGCAAATGGTTTGGCCTTGAGGGGGGCTGATAAAAATTAATTTTTAAAATATGGATAAAGATAATAAAAAAAAGCCAGACTTTAAAGAAGATAAAATCAATAAGGAGGAGAAAATAGATGATAACTCCGAAAAAAAGGAAGATTTAAACAAGAAAGATAAAAAAGAAAAGAAAGGAGGCAAAAAAGACCTTTTTGCTTCCATTAAATCTTTTTGGTCCAAGATACAAAATAGAAAAAAAGACAAAGATAACGATATTGATAATTTACAGTTATTAGAATCTGACTTGATTAAAGATGAGGTTCCGGTTTATTTTGAGTTAAATAAGCATTTGGTTGCTTTTTTTGCTTTATTGTTGGTTTCCTTTGTTTTAATTATGGAGTTGTATTTTTTATTATCTTGGTGGGAGAAAAATAGAAGTATTGAAAATTCTTATTATTTGCAAGATGAAATTTCAGTTGTTAATAAAGAAAAGAGTGAATTGGAACAAAAATATGTTGAGGTTTTTAATTTTAAAAATAAAATGAGCAGTTCTTTTTCTGTTTTAGATAAGCATACTTATTGGACTAGATTTTTTTCTTTCTTAGAACAAAATACTTTAAAAAATGTTTATTTTAAAAAATTTAGTGGAGATATTGGCGGTTCATATATTTTGCCATCGGTTACTGACGATGTTCGAGCTATTAGTTATCAGTCAAAATATTTTTCAGCTGATAGAAGGGCTGTTAATGTTTTTATTTCTGATGAAGAAATTGGTGAAGGGGGAATCGGACCTGACTCTGGTTTTGTCAATTTCAATATTAATCTTAATTTAGATCCTAAAACATTTACCAACTTTTAATATGGAAAATAATAAAAATTTTAAAAAAGAACAAGAAGAGCAATTGGAAAAAAAAGCTTCTTCTAATAGAAGGATAAAAAATAAAATAAATTCTTTTCTTAATAATAATTTTCAATATTTTTCTTTTTTGATGTTGTTTTTTGTATTTTGGTTTTCCTTTAATTATATTTTGCTTCCAAAATATGAGAAAGTTGTTATGACTTCTAATGAAGTTTTAGAAACAAAGAAGAAAATGTTTATTGATGAATATAGAGAATTAGTTTCCTACAAAAGAAATATTGAGGTTTTTGAAGGTATTAGTCAGGATGATATTGATAAAATAAATAAAATGGTCCCAGGAAACATCCCCAAAGATGATATTTTTATGGAATTTGCTTATTTCTTAATGAAAAATAATTTTAACATTAAGTCATTAAAGGTTTCTGATCCACTAGACGCCCTGTCCACTTCTCAGCCTGGTTCAAGGAGGACTATGGTTGCTCCTGGTAGTAATCTGGAGATTGACTCAAGATTAACTCAAATAGCTTATTCTTTGCCATCTAATATTGGTTCTTGGTTGATAAAGGCAGAGGTTTCTGGAGTTAGTTATGTTGATTTAAAGTACTTATTGGATATTATTGAAAATAATTTAAAAATAACAGATGTTATATATCTAGATTTTGATCCAGTAAGTAAAACAGTTAAGTTTGACGCTTTAACTTATTATTTTAAAAATTAATTTATTATTTTTAAAAATATTTTTTTCTATGAGTAAATTATACAAAATAGTTTTTATTATAATTGTTTCTTTGTTGGCAGTTTTAAATGTTGTTTTTTTGATTTATAATAAAAAAATAGCTAGTTATTTTAAGTTTAGTGTTGATGTTGAAAAACCCGAACTTATAATGAAAGAAATAGAGAAGGAAGCTAGCGATAGTTTTTTTGATTTAAGCCGACTTTCTAATCCTAAGTTTATAAATTTAAAAGAATTTCAAGTAGATTTAACCGGTTTTAATTTGCCAGGAGAATTAACAGATGGCGACTCTATTTTTGAGGGAGAAAATCCTCTTGTTGAAGATCCACTTATTCCCACTGAGCCAGAAATAGAAATTCCAGTCTTTGAAGTTGGCAATGAAAATCCTTTTAGTCCTATTAAAAAATAAGTTTTTTAAGATATATTATGTTTAATAATAAGAAGTTCTTAAGTTTACTGAAAATAAAAAAGATACTTCCAGATGATGAATTTTTGGAATTGGAAAATTTGTCCAATAAAGATAAAAATTTTAATTTGGAAGATTTTTTAATTAGACAAAAATATTTAAATAATGAGGATTTGGTTAAACTTAAGGCCGAGGTTTATAATCTGCCTTACAGAAATTTGGTTGATGAAAAAATCCCTGAAAATTTTTTAGAAACAATAAGCGAGGAGTTGTCTAAAAATTATTTGGCAATTTGTTTTTTGGTGGATGAACAGAAAATGAGTATTGGCTTGGTTGAACCTAATTTAAAAGCGATGGAAGCTTTGAATTTCTTAGCTAATGGTAAAAAACTAAAAGTTGAATATTATTTAATATCTAGAAATAGTTTTAACTCTGCTTTTAGACAGTATAAAAAAATGGAAGAAGAAATTTCTTCTGCTTTGGAGATTAAGTCAAAATCAGAGGGAGGTGAGGATTTAGTTCAAGTAAAAAAAGAAGATGATAAAGAGGATCTAAATGTGGATGATGCCAACAGTGCTCCAGTTGCTAAGATAGTTTCGGTTATTATTAAAAATGCTATCGATAGTCGTGCCAGTGATATTCATGTTGAGCCTTATGAAGGTGAGAGTCGTGTTCGTTATAGAATTGATGGTATCTTGAAAAATGCCTTATTTTTACCTAAAAACATTCATGGGGCGGTTGTGGCCAGGATTAAAGTTATGGCTAAAATGAAACTTGATGAAACTCGTGTTCCTCAGGACGGACGTATTGTTTTGGTTTTAGATAATCGTGAGATAGATTTTCGTATTTCTACTTTACCGGTTGGTAGCGGTAAGGAAAAAGTTGTTATGCGTATTTTAGATACGGCTAAGGGTGTTATTGGATTGGATGAGTTAGGTTTTAATTCTTATGTTTTAGATGTTTTTAGAAAAAATGTTAAAAAGACTAATGGTATTATTTTAGTAACTGGTCCAACTGGTTCTGGTAAAACAACTACCCTTTATTCAATTTTAAATATTTTAAACAAGGAAGGTGTCAATATTTCTACCCTAGAAGATCCGATTGAGTATCAATTAAAAGGCATTAACCAGTCTCAAATAAGACCTAAAATAGGTTATTCTTTTGCAACCGGTCTTAGATCTCTAGTTCGTCAAGATCCTGATGTTATTATGGTGGGTGAAATCAGAGACGAGGAAACAGTAGAACTTTCAATTCATGCTGGCCTTACTGGTCACTTAGTTTTATCAACTATTCACACCAATGATGCTATTGGAACTATTTTTCGTTTAATAGATATGAAAGCTGAACCAGTGCTTCTTTGTTCTATTTTAAGAATAGTTATTGCTCAACGTTTAAGTAGAAGGTTGTGTGAGAATTGTAAAAAAGAAGCTGACAAGGAGTATCGTGAAAAATTTATGAAAGATGCTCTTGAAATAATTAAAGATGTTGATTTTGATCGTTTAAAGCAAGAGTTACCAGGAATAAATAGTTTTGATGATATAAAAAATATTAAAATATATCAACCTGTTGGTTGTTCTAAGTGTCAAAATAGTGGTTATTTGGATCGTGTTTCTATTGGAGAGGTTATTGAAATCGATGATAACTTAAAAGACATAATTATGAATAAAATAACTAGTTTAAACGTTGAAAATGTTAGAAAAAGTCAAAAATTTGTGTCTTTAAAGCAAGATGGCTTCCTTAAGGTTTTAAAGGGTGTAACCAATATTGAGGAAGTTCTTAGAGTTATTGAAATGTAATTACAAAAATATGCCTATTTTTAAATATAAAGCCAAAAATAATAAAGGTAAAACTAAATTCGGAAGGGTTATAGCTTTGAGTGAAGGAGATGCTATTAAAAGGTTGAACAAAAAATTGTTAAACGTTATTAAAATAGATGATATATCTAATTCCTTAGAAATAAAGATAAATGAGAAGCTTAGTCCTGTTAAAAATAAGGATTTGGTTGTTTTTTCAAGGCAATTTGCTGTTATGATTTCTGCTCATGTTACTATTACTGAAGCATTGTACACAATAATTGAACAGACAGAAAATGATCATTTTAGAAATATAATCTCTAAAATAGCTTATGAGGTTGATGGTGGAGCTCTTTTGTCAGACGCTTTAAAACAATATAATAGGATTTTTTCTGATTTTTATTGCAATATAATCAAGGCCGGTGAAACTTCTGGTAAATTAGACGAGGTTTTAAATTATTTGGCAGATGAAATGGAAAAGGATTATGATATGTTAAAGAAATTTAAAGGGGCTATGATTTATCCAGCCTTTATTTTAGTTGGTTTGTTGGGCGTGGGTGTGGTTTTTATATTTTTTGTTTTACCAGAATTAACAAGTATGCTTCAAGAGACCGGAGCTACTTTGCCACTGCCAACTAGAATAGTTATTGGGATAACTGAGTTTGGGCAAAAATATTATTTACTACTCATTGCTCTTCTAATAGCTTTTATAATTGCTTTTAGAGCTTTTCTTAAAACTAGATTTGGTAAAAGAACTTTCGATTATTTTCTTTTAAAAGTTCCGTCTGTTGGAAAATTGTTTCAATTAGTTTATTTGGTTAGGTTCTGTAGATCACTTAGTACTTTATTAAGAGGTGGTGTTAGTATGAATAAAAGCTTAGTTATTGTTGGTGATATTATTAAAAACACAGCTTATAAAGATATAATAAAAGAAACTGTTGATAACGTTAGTGAGGGTGGGTCAATTATCAGTGCTTTAGAGAATAGTGCTTATGTTCCTAAGATGATTCCAGAAATGATGTCGGTTGGTGAAAAAACTGGTAAGCTGGACGATATCTTAGAGGAAGTAGCTAAATTTTATGACAAAGATGTTAGAAATCAATTAAATAATATTAGTGCTATCATAGAGCCAGTTATTATGGTTATCATGGGTGTTGGTGTTGGTATTATGGTGGCAGCTATAATTTTACCGATGTATAATATGGCTAGTCAGTTTTAATAAATATGGAAAAAGAAAGTATTGAATTTTTAAGTAGAGAAAATTTTGAAAATATAGAAAATACAGAATTTGCCGGTTTGTCCGGTTTTTTTGGCAAAAAAAGTTTTTTACAATCATCTTTTTGGGGCTTTATTCAGGAATCTTATGGTCGTAAATGTCATTATGTTTCAGTTAAAAAAAATGGTTTGATTGTTTGTTTGGCTGTAGTAGTTGAAGTTTCTTTTTTAGCTAATAAATTTAAATATTGGTATTTGCCTAGAGGCCCAGTATTTAAAAATGACCTTGAAAACAATTTGAAAGAAGATGCTTTGCTTTCTTTAAAGAATGAAGCCATGAAAAGGGGAGTTGTTTTTATTCGATTAGAATTTTCTGACCATTTTTTAGCTAAGAGTAGTTTTTTAAAAAAAACTAAAGATGTTCAGCCCTCTAAGACTATTTTTATAGATTTGAGAAAAGATTTGTTAGAGATTTTGGCTGATATGAAGCAGAAGACAAGATATAATATTAGACTAGCTGAAAAAAAAGAAGTTGTTGTTGCAGAAGAGACAGACAAAGACAAAGCTTTTGCTAATTTTTGGGATTTAATAAGACAAACCTCAGTTCGAGATAATTTTTCTATTCATGATAAAGATTATTATTATAACTTGATTACATCGGGTGGTGGTAATATTAGGGTTTTTGAAGCTAGTTATGAAAAACAGGTTGTTGCTTCTGGAATTTTCTGTTTTTATAAGGATTGTGTTTCTTATTTGCATGGCGCTTCTTCTGATAGTCAAAGAAATGTGATGGGTCCTTATCTTTTACATTTTTATTTAATAAGATTGTCCCAGGAAAACAATTTTTCTTTTTACGATTTTTATGGAGTTGATGATTTGAAATGGCCAGGTGTTAGTCGTTTTAAGAAGGGCTTTGGTGGTGAAAATTTTGAATATCCAGGAACATTTGATTTGGTGGTAAATAATTTTTCTTATTTAGTTTATAGAATGTTTAGATTTTTTAGAAGATTATTATTTTAGCATGACAGTTGATATAAATAATTTAAGCAAAGATAAATTTAATTTGACTCGGATTAAATTGATAGTAGAAGCTTTTTCTAGGAAATATAAGCTTAGAGGTGATATTTCGATTGCCTTTATTGGTGATAAAAGAATGAGAGAGATAAACAAAGCTTATCGTGGTTTTGATAAAACAACAGATGTTTTGTCTTTTGAGGATTTAAATGAAGTGATTATAAATATTAAACAAATCAAAAGGCAAGCTAAAGAATTTAAAAAAACATTTCAGTCCGAACTTGATTTTATCCTGGTTCATGGTTTGTTGCACTTAGTTGGTTTTAGAGATGATTCGGAAAAAGATCGTTTAAAGATGATTTCTTTAGGTGATAAATTTTTGTCAAATTTTAATCTAAAAAAAGTATGAAGAGAAATGCCTTTACTTTAATAGAAGCTTTAGTCAGTTTATCAATTATTATTATTCTTAGCTCTTTATTGGTGGCTAACTATAAAGTAGGAGAGGATTATTCTTCTTTAAATAATTTTCAAATTTCTCTTGTTTCCGACCTCGAATCTCTTAAGTGGAAAGCTTTAAATTTAGAGTATTATAATGATCAATTACCAGTTTATTGGGGCGCTAGTTTAAATTTAGCTTCTTCTTCTTATCAAATTTTTGCTGATTTAGATGGAGACATGTTAGTCGACAGCGATGAAATTAATCCCTCTTTTGGAGCTAAAGAACATTCTTCTGATGGTAATATTATTAGCAATATAAGCCTATCTGATGAAGTATTGATTTTATTTCCAACTGATTCTTTTTTTCCTTTTTTTTATGATGCCACCAATTATTCAACCTCAAGTTCTGATTTAATAATTGAATTAAAAAGTATTGAATCTAATATGGCCAAATTAGTGATTGCTAACCAGTTTGGCCTAAATGATGCTGAAGATTGTTCTTGTGGTGATTCTGGTAAATATTGTTGTTCCTTTTGTTCTGTTGGTTCTTCTTGCATCTCTTATTAATTATTTTTCTGTTATGAAAAAGAAATCAAAAAATAAGAAAGCTTTTACTTTGATGGAAACAGTTGTCATCCTTTTTGTTTTAAGTGTTGGGCTTTTATCACTTATGTCGCTGGTTAGAAAAAGTTTATATTTTCAGAGTGTTAAGAAAAATTTAGTGGTTGCTTCTTATTTATCACAAGAAGGAATAGAGCTGATGAAAAATATTAGAGATACTAATATTATTTTAGATTTAGATTATGATTTGTGGGATGGAATATCGTCGGCCGGTGTTGGTGAATATACTTACAAGGTTGATTATTATTCTTTAATTGCTACTAGTTGCCCAAGCATAGATCAGGCGATTTTGCAAAATGATGGTGGATTTTTTAGGCATTTAGATGGGGGAGAAGATACTATTTTTAAAAGACTGATAACTGTTAGGGCTGAAACTTTGGCTAGTACAACTGTTGAGTCTTGGGTTAGCTGGACGGATCGTGGTCAGAATTATGATTATAAATTAGAGACTGTTTTATATGATCTATCAAATTAAAAAAAATAAAAAAGCTTTTACCTTAATAGAGATATTAGTTTCTATTTCAATTGTTTCTTTTGTGATTTTAGCAACAACTAGTATTTTCAGATCAACCATGAATAGCCAGAAAAAGTTGGTTATGGATTCAGCGGTCCTAAACGATATTAATTATTTTTTAAAATTAGCTACCGATAATATTAGAAATTCGGAGATTAGTGATGGATCGATTTGTGGTATTGCAGCTGACAAATTTTTTGATGTTCAAGCAAATTTTATTGCTTTCATTAAAGATGGTCAGTGTCATTATTTTGAGGCAATAGATGATGATGGGGTTATGAGATTGGTTATGTATACTGATTCTAAGGGAGAAAATTATATCACTAGTAAAAAAACAAATATTACTAGTTTTAATTTTGAGGTAGAGGATTTTATTGAATTTGGCCAGCCTTTAGTTACAATATCTATTAAGGCAACACCAGTTGATGAGCCCGAAAATGATGTTCAGACTCAAACTAGTGTGTCAATTGATTATTATGAGTAATTATAAAAATAAGAAATTATTGTCTGGTAGTGCTATCATAGTTTCAGTGGTTATTATGGCTGGTATTTTTATTATGGCTTTTGCTTCGGCTTATATGGTTATCACCAGCACTTCTAGAGAAATTAAAATATCGGAATCACTTAAGGCTGAGCAAGTGGTTAATTCAGGAATTGAAAGGTTTAAACATGAAATTTATTCTAATAGTTTTGATTTAAGTAGCGCTGATTGTAATAGTGATTTGTTTTCTTTGAGCGGAGAAGACTATTCTTACGTGATTAATTGTTTGGATATTGGTGATGATAGAAAAGTTTATATTTCTGCTACTTATAAAAATAAAACAATTGCTAAAGAAATATTACTGCCTTTTATTTGTGGCTTTGACACTGTTTTATATGAAGGTTATGAATATGGCACGGTTAGAATTGGTAGGCAATGTTGGTTGTCAGAAAATTTAAATGTTGGCTCTATAGTCACCTCTTCAGCTGCTTCTCCCTGTATAGATGTTTCTGGGGGTGGTGTTTGGTCTTGTCAAAATAATAACAGTCAAATTGAAAAGTATTGTTATGACAATAACTCTTCTGATTGTATTGGTTATGGTGGTCTTTATGAGTGGGCAGAAGCCTTAAATCTTCCTTATGAGTGTGGTTATAATGTTGAATTTTCTGATAATTTAGATGGTACTTATACTGGGATTTGTAATGGAAGTGAGTATATCATTGAAAGTAAGCATCAAGGCATTTGTCCTGAAGGTTGGCACATTCCTAGTCAGTCTGAGTTTGTTGATTTGATTTCTTATTTAGGTGTTAATGCTGTAGATGCGGTTAAGTCATCTAGTATAGACTCTCCTTCCTGGGATGGAAATAATTCTTCAGGTTTATCCATACCTCCATCAGGAATTAGATTTGCAGCTTCTTCTTTTTCTGATAAATATAGCTATACTAATATTTGGACAAATTCTCCTAGTGGCACCATCTTCGGTTTAGCTTATGAGGTTTATGTTGATTTATCTTCCAATTTTGACAACCGTCACGCTGGTTTTTCTGTTCGTTGCTTGAGAGATTAGATTTTATGACTAAAAAAGAAATAAAAAATCGTATTGAAAAACTTAAAAAAGAAATTAATTTGCATCGCTATAATTATCACGTCTTAGATCAGGAAAGTATTAGTGAGGCAGCTTTAGACTCATTGAAAAATGAGCTTTTTAAGTTAGAACAGGAAAATCCGGAATTTATAACAACTGATTCTCCCACACAGAGAGTGGGCGGTAAAGCAGTGGAAAAGTTTGTTAAAAGTGAGCATTTTAGTCCAATGTTGTCTTTGTTTGATGCTTTTTCAGAAAAAGACATGCTTGATTGGCAGGATAGATTGGGTCGTTTTTTATCAGACAATAAATTAAATACTTTTAAGCCAGATTGGACTTATTATTGCGAAGTTAAATTGGATGGTTTGGCTGTTAATTTAAAGTATAAAAATGGTTTTTTAGTTGAGGGGGCCACTCGAGGTGATGGTAAAATTGGAGAAAATATATTGTCCAACTTAAAAACTATTGATAGTATTCCTCTTAGTCTTGATTTGCCCGATGAAAAATATTTAAAATCATTGGATTTAGATTCTGCTTTAATATTGAAAATTATAAAGTCAGGTTTAATTGAGGTCAGGGGGGAGGCTATAATGACTAAAAGAAGGTTGGAAAAAATAAATAAAATTTATCAGGAAAACGGTAAGCCACTTTTAGCTAACACTAGAAATGCAGCTGCCGGTTCTTTAAGACAGCTGGATCCAAGGTTGGCTGCTGAGAGAAAATTGAAATTTTATGCTTATGATTTGATTTTTTATGAAAATGGTAAAAGGTTGAATATTTTGCTTAGTCGACAGAACTCTGAGTTATTAACTAAAATATTAGGCTTTAAAGTGCCGGACAACAATAAATTATGCCATAATCTTGAAGAAGTTTTCAAAATGCATCAATATTGGGCAAAAAACAAGAACAAATTAGATTTTAATATTGATGGCTTGGTTGTTAAAATTAATGAATTAAAGTGGTGGGATATTTTGGGAATAGTCGGAAAAGCGCCTAGATATTCTATGGCTTATAAATTTCCAGCTGAACAGGCAACTACTCAAATTAAAGATGTGATTTGGCAGGTTGGTCGAACAGGAGTTTTGACACCTACAGCTGTCTTGGAACCAGTTAATTTAGGTGGTGCTATCATTAGTCGTTCGACTTTACATAATATGGATGAAATAGATAGGCTTGATATTATGATAGGTGATACGGTTATTATTGAAAGGGCTGGTGATGTTATCCCTAAAGTTGTTTCTGTTTTGAAAAATCTTAGATCTGGTTCTGAACAAAAAATTTATACACCAAAAAAGTGCCCAATCTGTGGCTCTAAAGTCGATAAGTTGAAAGAGGAAGTTGCTTCTAGGTGTTTAAATTTGAGATGTTATGCTGTTAATTTAAGACAGATAAGCCACTTTGTTTCTAAAAATGCTCTAGATATTGAAAATTTAGGGCCTAAAATAGTTGAACAGTTTCTAAATGAAGGTCTTATCTCTGATTTTGCCGATTTGTATGGACTTAAAAAAGAAGATTTGTTAGCCTTAGATCGATTTGCAGAAAAATCAGCTGATAATTTAATTAAATCCCTAGAAGAAAGAAGGAGAGTTGAAATGCCTCGCTTTATTTATTCTTTGGGGATTAGACATGTTGGCGAAGAATCAGCTCAGGCTTTGTCTAATTTGATAATTTCTTTAATTAAAAATAAGGTAGGTGATAAAGATTATTTAAGGCCAGTTGAAATTAGTAAGGCTGTATTATCTTTGGACCAGGAAGAAATAGAAAAAGTTGATGATTTTGGCCCAATAGTTTCTAAGAGTATTTATGAATTTTTTAGAGATGAGCACAATTTAAAGATTATTGAAAAATTAAATAACTTTAAATTAAAGATTTTTTTTGAGAAGGAGTCTAAAGCTTCCAATAAAAACAAACCTTTGCTTAACAAAACTTTCTTACTTACGGGAACTTTATCCGGTTTGACAAGAGATATGGCAAAAGCTAAAATAAAAGAGTTAGGGGGAAAGGTTTTGCCAGCTGTTAGTAAAAAGTTAGATTTTTTAATTGTTGGTGAAAATCCGGGTAGTAAATTAGAAAAAGCACAAGAACTGGATGTGAAAATTTTAAATGAAGATGATTTTTTGAAAATGATAAATTTTTATGGAAATGAATAAAAGTCAAATAGAAAAAATAGCTCAATTAGCTAGGTTAGAATTGAGCGAGGAAGAAAAAATAAAATACCAGGAACAATTTAAAAGTATCTTGGGATTTATCGACTCCTTGCAGGAGGTCGATGTTTCTGACTTAGATGTTTTGGGTCTTAGTGGAGATTTTAGTAATCAATTAAGAAATGATGTTGTTTTAGATTGTCTAGAAGATGAAAAAGAATTGGCAATGAATCAAGCTAAAGAAGTTGAAAATAAACAAATTAAAGTTAAAAGAGTATTATAATGGAATATAACAAACTAACAATTAGTGAACTTCATAACCTTTTGCAAGCTGGAAAGCTTAGTTCTTTGGAATTGACTGAGTTTTTTTTGGCTAGAATAGAAAAAATAGACAGTAGCTTAAAATCTTGTATTAGTGTTTTTAGGGAAGAAGCTAGAGAACAGGCAAAGAAAGCCGATGAAAGAATTTCTCGGGGTGAAAAAAATAAATTATTGGGTATTCCTTATTTGTGTAAAGACAATATTTTAACTAAGGGATTAAAAACAACAGCCGCTTCCAAGATGTTAGAAAATTATATCGCTCCTTACAACGCTACTGTTATAGAGAGATTAAACAACGAGGGGGCTGTTTTATTGGGCAAAACTAATTTAGATGAATTTGCTCACGGAGCTTCAACTGAAAATTCAGCTTTTTTTGTGACTAGAAATCCTTGGGATTTAGAAAGAGTTCCGGGTGGTAGTTCTGGCGGTTCAGCAGCAGCTGTGGCTGCTGGTTTATGTGTTTTTTCTTTGGGAAGTGATACTGGAGGCTCGATTCGTCAACCGGCTAGTTTCTGCGGGGTGAATGGATTGAAACCAAGTTATTCTCGAGTATCAAGATATGGTTTAATTTCTATGACATCTTCAACGGATGTTATTGGGCCAATTACTAAAAATGTTGAAGATTCTGCACTAGTCATGAATGTTATTTCTGGTTTTGATCAAAATGATTTAAGTTCTTGCTCTTTAGAGGTTGATGATTATTTTAAAAATTTAAATAAGGATTTAACTGGTTTTAAATTGGGTGTAGAATATAATTTTATTGATAGTTTAGACAGCGAGATGTCAAATCAGATAAAAAAATCATTAAATATTTTTGAATCTTTGGGGGTAGAAATTGTTCCAATTTCTTTACCTTGTAATAAATATGCTGGCTCAGCTTATTATATAATAACTCCAGCCGAAATCAGTTCTAATTTAGCCAGATTGGATGGAATTAGATATGGCTTTTCTTCTGATTTAAAATCTAAGGGGGAATCAGTTGATAATTTGAATGATATTTATTTAAAAAACAGGGGACAGTCTTTTGGTGAAGAGGTTAAACGTCGAATAATTTTAGGAACATATACTTTAAGTTCCGGATATTTTGACGCTTACTATAAAAAAGCTATGGCTGTTAAAGAAAAAATAAAACAGGAGTTTGAAAATGTTTTTAAAACAGTAGATGCTGTCTTAACTCCCAGCTCTCCACATATTGCCTTTAAAGTTGGAGATCAGGTTAACGACCCACTTAAGATGTACTTAGAGGATATTTTTGTTACTGGACCTTCATTAGCTGGTCTTCCAGCTATATCTATCCCAGCTGGTTTTGTTAATGATTTGCCGATTGGAATTCAATTATTTTCTAAAAAATTTAATGAAAATGTTGTTTTGAATTTAGCTAATCAATTTCAGAAAAAAACAGATTATCACCAAAAGAATCCTAATATAAGTTAATTTATAAGTATAATTAATTTTAAAAATATGATAAAAAGTTTTTTTAAAGACAAAAGAATAACTTCGGTTTTCATGATTGTTTTTATTCTTATTTTAACCATGATTGTTTTTGTTATTTCTAGTGGTAATAAAAACAAAAGACTAGTTGATTCTATGAGTCCAGAAGAGGTTGCTTCAGTGGTTGAGGCTGGTAATTTTTTAGCCGACGGTCTGAGGATCATAGACAATTCCGATATTGTTATTGGCAAAAAAAATGCTAAGGTTAAGGTTATTGTCTATGAAGATTTGTCTAGTTATTATTCAGCTGAATTTGATAAAACCTTGGACTTAATTAGACGAGAAGTTGGTGAAGATGTAGCCATTGCTTTTAGGCCGTATGCTGATAAAATGTTTTCTAATTCTGTTTCTGTTAATTTGTGGTCTCAATGTGCTAATGAACAAGGTAAGTTTTTTGAAGCCAGGGATTTACTCTTAGATGAAGTTAAAAAAGAATCATTGTCCGAGGATTATTTGGACGAATACGGGCAAATAATTGGCTTAAATCAAGATTTGGTTAATGACTGTTTAAGTAAAGAAAAATATTTACCCAAGTTAGAGAAAATAAAATCAGAAGCTGAGAGGTTTGATGTTTACGGCGTTCCAACTATTTTTGTTGACAATGAAATGATTGTTGGAGCTAGATCTTTTAATGATACCGTTAACAATAGTGGAGAGAAGTTAGAAGGAATGAGAAGTATAATTTATAGACATTTAAATTAATTTTTTAAAAAATATGGATAATTTGTTTTTATTGCTTGGTTGGGGCTCTCCAATTGGAACTGGTTTTTTCTTGGTTTGTCTCGGTTTATTTATTTTTTTATTATCTAAGTCTGATAAAAAAAATAAATAGAAAATTTAGCCGCGAATAATTTTCTCATGAAATATTGGCGTTATGTTTTTTTAATTTTATTTTTTAGGAGAGTTCGCATAGTGGTCTAGTGCGCACGCTTGGAAAGCGTGTATACCGCAAGGTATCAAGGGTTCGAATCCCTTACTCTCCGCTGCGATTTAGTTTTTTAACAATTTAGCTCAAAAAAGTCTTGAAAAATGAAAAAAGTTAGCGTTCTTATCGTGGAAGATGATTATGTTCAAGCTGACATGTTGGCTAGTATATTTAAGAGGTTTTTTTCTAGATATAATAAAACCAACAACGTTTTAAGTGGTACCACTGATTGTGCCACAAAATTGAACGATTGTCTGTTAATTGATTTTGCCATTGATAGTAAAGAAGCTAGGACAAAAATCAATGAAGGTGACTATTTATTAGTAACTTTAGATGGTGCTCTTTACGGAGGTGATCATGGTAGAAATTTGTTGGATTCAATGAATACTCAACAACTAAAAAAGACCATGATTGTTTCAGGTGACACTGAATTTGTTATAGAATGTAGAAAAAAAGGCATGACATGTATTGAGAAGCCTATCTCTATAAGTAACTTCGAAAAGTCTCTGAAAATTTTTCTCTCTTAGTTTTAAAAGCTACATTAAACCGTAGCTTTTTTTATTAAATATATTGACTTTATTAATATTATATGATATAATGATTTGAAGTACTTTTAAATTAAAAACCTTAAAACCAGAGAAAATGAATAATAAAATTGAAACTAATAGTCTCATCTTAATCCTTGATAACAAAGATTTGTTTATTGAGGAGTGTGATGGCAATCAACTTATTAATGAAGCTCAGGATGTTTTTATGGCTTGCATCGACAGCCGTTTTGAGACTTTGGGATTTAAATTTTCCTTGCCAACCCCAGAAACCAATTTCAAGGTGTATGAGCTAGATGATGATTTAACTTTTGAAAAAATTTTCAGAAGTATTTCTGAAGATTTGGACAAATTAGTTTTTACCTTGTCTCAAATTATTAGTTTTTGTCGGAAATTTAGAAAAAAGTTACCAGACAATCAATATGCTCTTCTTTTTTTGACAAAAAATAATGGTCAATACTTTGTTATTAACTCAGACGTTTTTAGCTCTGGATATGGGGCCGAAATTAGTTCTTTTGATAGCCCGGACATTTTAATGGCTGATGACTATTATTATGTAGTTGTGCCAAATTAATTTATTTTTTTTGTTTTTATTAAACCTCAAAATTTATTTTTTGAGGTTTTTTCTTTTATAAATTTTTGTTATATTATTAGAAGCAATATGTTTAATAAAGATAGGCAATTAATTAATTTAAAAAATGAAATGCTTAGAGACAAGTCTTTGCCACTTCAAGAATCTAGTTTGGTTTTTGGTGAGGGCTCGTCTGAGGCTGAAATTTTTTTTATTGGCGAGGCTCCTGGTTTAAAAGAAGAGCAATTAGCTCGACCTTTTGTTGGTCGTTCTGGACAGCTTTTAACTAGGACAATTGAAGACTTGGGTTTGAGCAGAGAAGATGTTTATATTAGCAATATTGTTAAAAGAAGACCACCTGATAATCGTGATCCATTTCCGTCGGAAATTGAAGCTTATCAACCATACCTGCAAAAGCAAATTGAGATTATTAATCCTAAAATAATTGTTACTTTAGGTAGATTTTCTTTTAATTATTTTTTTCCTAAAGGAAAGATATCACTTGATCAAGGAAAAATTTTTAAAACTAGTAGTTTTGTGTTAGTGCCCATGTTTCATCCAGCGGCAGCTTTAAGAAGTACAAAAACTTTGCAACAATTTCAAAAAAGTTTTAAGAAATTGCCATCAATTTTAAAAAAATTAAGTATTTAAATAGGGTTCAAGTCGCTTGACTGTTTTTAAAATAAGTTGTATTATTAAATTCGGATAAACTAGATATAGAAGTTTTCGAAAAAAAGTAGAATTTTTTATATCAATTACGCTCATGCGTAATTTTTTGCTTTTATAAATAAAAATTAAATAGAAAAATATGGAAATTAGAAATATAGCCATTATTGCTCACGTTGATCATGGTAAAACAACTTTAACTGACGCTTTAATGCGCCAAACCGGAATGTCTTCTGAAGAAACTAGTATGGACAGCAATGCCTTAGAAAAGGAGAGGGGAATTACTATTTATTCCAAGAACACTTCTGTTTTTTATAAAGATACTAAAATAAATATAGTTGACACTCCAGGTCATGCTGATTTTAGTTCGGAGGTAGAGCGAATACTTAGATCTATTGATTGTGTTTTGCTTTTAGTTGATGCTCAAGAAGGCCCAATGCCTCAAACTAAATTTGTTTTAAAAAAGTCATTAGAACTTGGCTTAAAACCAATAGTGGTTATTAATAAGATTGACAAGCCGGCCGCTCAACCAGAGGAAGTAGTTGAAATGGTTTATGAATTATTTTTAGATTTGGGAGCCAATGATGAGCAATTAGATTTTACAGTTGTTTATGCTGCTTCTAAACAGGGTATAGCGAAGATGAAGTTGGAGGATGAATCTGATAGTTTAAACCCTTTACTAGATGTAATTATTGAAAAAGTTAAACCAGCGTCTAGTCTTGATTCAAAAGACTCTTCTTTGGCTGCTCAACCTTTTAATTTAGCTTATGATAATTTTTTAGGAAGATTGGCTATTTGTCGTGTTTATAATGGATCCATTAAGGCTGCTCAAGAGGTTGTTGTTAAAAATCAAAATGGAGAAACTAGAAGTCGAAAAGTTTCTAAGTTGTTTACTTTTCAGGGTGTAGAAAGAAAAGAGGTTAAAGAAGCTGAGGCTGGTGATATCGTAATGGTGGCTGGTTTGCCAGATATTTATATCGGTGAAACAATTTGTCAAAAGGTTGATCAAGAAATGCTTCCAGCTATAAAAATTGATGAACCAACGATTTCTCTTAATTTTTTGATAAACAATTCTCCTTTTGCTGGTCGAGAAGGTAAATTCGTGACTAATCGTCAATTAAAAGAAAGATTGGAAAAAGAATTGGAAATAAACGTTGGTTTAAAAATAGATTTTTCCGATGCTAGTTATTACAAGGTTTTTGGTAGAGGAGAGCTTCATGTTGCTATTTTATTAGAAAATTTAAGAAGAGAGGGATATGAATTGCAGGTTTCTCAACCTCAGGTTATCATTAAAAATATTGATGGAGTTGACCATGAGCCTTTTGAAGAGGTTACTATTGATGTCCCTGAAGAAATGTCTGGAGCTGTTATTGAAAAACTTTCCAAAAGAAAAGGACAAATAATGAGCATTAAAAATCATAATGGCCAAGCTAGATTAATTTTTGAAATTCCAACCAGAGGTCTTTTGGGTTATCGTAATGAGTTTGTAGTGGACACTAAAGGCGAGGGTATTTTATGTACTCATTTTTTGGATTTTAAACCTCATGTTGGTAACATTGAGAAAAGTGAATTAGGCTCGATGATTTCTATGATTTCCGGTAAAGCCTTGGCTTATGCCTTGTGGAATTTACAAGAAAGAGGTGTTTTATACATTAGTCCTAATGTTGAAGTTTATGAAGGAATGGTTATTGGTAATGTTGCTAAAGGTAATGACCTGTGCGTTAATCCAATCAAGGGTAAACAGCTAACTAATGTTCGTGCTTCTGGTTCTGATGATGCTATTAAATTAACACCACCAATGGAACTTAGTTTAGAAACAGGTCTAAGTATTATGAACGATGATGAATATTTAGAGGTTACACCTAAAAATATAAGATTGCGTAAAAAGTATTTAACTGAAAATGATAGAAATAGAGCCAAGAGACAATAAACTTTAAATTTTGTTTTTAATTATAAATTTGTTATAATAATATTGATTATTATCAAATTTATGATTGATTATTCTTGCAACTATTATACTTTAGTTTATTCTGTTTCTGTTTTAATAACTGCTTTTTTAGTTTTGGTATCTTGGAAAAGAAAGTCCGACAGAGTTGGGACTTCTTTTTTTTATTTAAGTCTTTTTTTATTTTATTGGTCGCTAATTGGTGCGGTGGAGTCAGCCGTGATTACTCCAGATTTAAAAGTTATTTTATCTAAATTTGATTATATTGGAGCTATTTTTGTTCCATTCTTCTTTTTAATATTTTCTCTTAGTTATAATAAGCTCGATTTTTATATAAACACTAAAAATATTTTTTTAGTGTTGGCGGTGCCCATTTTTACTTTAATTTTAGTTTTTACTAATGAGTATCATGGATTGATTTGGAGTTCTTATTATCTTTCTGATTATAAGGTTGGCTTAGTTCATCCTATAGTTTATAGATATGGTTTATGGTTTTGGTTTGTTCATTTAACTTATTCTTATACACTTCTTTTTCTTGGTTCTTTTTTGTTTATTAAAAATTTTCTGAAGCTAAAGAAGCCACATAGTTATCAAGTTAGTGTTATTTTAATTGGCGTTTTAATACCTTTACTTGCCAACATCTTTTATATTTCTGGTTTTTTCAAGCTTCCAGGGCTGGACATAACCAGAATTTCTTTTTCTATTACTGGTATTTTGTTTGTAATCGCTATTTTTTACTGGAAGTTTTTAGATCTTATTCCTTTGGCCAGAAGTCTTTTGGTTGAAAAAATGTCTGATGGTTTGATTGTGGTTGATAGAGCCAATAAAATAATAGACATTAATCCTTCAGCTTTGAGTTTTTTTAATTTAAAAAATAATTTTAATGCCTTAGGTAGAGATTTAGAAAAAGTTTTTAGTTTTTGTCCAGATTTAAAAAAAATAATAGAAATCTCAAAATCTTTTAGAATTAATTTTAAAAAACAAATTGAAATTAATAAAAAATATTTTGATTTATCGGTGGAGCAATTATTTGATAAAGATAATAAACCCTATGGTCGCTTATTTGTTTTCCGAGATATAAGTAGAATGAAATCAATTGAGGATAAATTGAAAGAAGAGAGAGAAAGGGCTCAAAAATATTTAGATATAGCTAAGGTTATATTGTTAGCCTTAGATAAAGAAGGAAATGTTTTAATGGTTAATAAAAAGGGTTTAGAGATTTCTGGTTTTAAAAAAGAAGAGCTTATAGGTAAAAATTGGTTTAAAATTTGTTTACCTAAAGAAGAACAGGAAAGAGTCTTAACTTTTTTTAAAAAATTAGTTTCTGGAAAAATAAAGAAAATAGATGAGGCATTTGAAAATGAAATTTTGTCCAAGAAGGGTGAAAAGATATTAGTTGCCTGGATTAGTACTTTTATTAGAGATGATCAAGGAAAAATAATAGGGGTTCTTAGTTCGGGTGAGGATATAACTATTAAAAGGAAAAATGAAGAAATAATTAAAGAAAATTCTAGGAAATTAGGACGTTTATTGCATCATTTAAAATTGGCCACCGAGTCAGCTCAAATTGGAATTTGGGATTTGAATCTGAAAACGAAAATTTTAACTTGGGACGATCAAATGTATAAACTTTATGGAGTGAAGCGTGGTAAATTTGATGGCAAGTTTAATTCTTGGAAAAAAATTTGTCATCCTGATGATTTAGCTCGAGTAGAAAAAGAAATTGATGTAGCAATTTCTAGCAGAAGTAATTTTAATTCAGTTTTTCGAATAGTTTTTTCAGATAATTCTATTAAATATATAAAAGCCTTTGCTAACGTTGTTTTTGATAAAAAAAATAGACCATATAAAATGATAGGAGTTAATTTTGATGTTACCGAGGAAAAAGAAATTGATAGGGCTAAATCTGAATTTGTATCTTTAGCCTCTCATCAGCTTCGTACTCCCTTAACAGCTATTAATTGGTACACTGAAATGTTGCTTGAAGATAATGATCGAATCAGCGAAGAGCAAAGATCTTATTTGGAGGAAATTCACACTAGTAATCAGCATTTGGTTGGTTTGGTTAATTCTTTGTTGAATGTTTCTCGCATTGAAGTTGGTAGTCTGATGATTAGTCCGGAGAAAATAAATTTGGTAGAGTTAGTAAATGATGTTATAAGGTTTCACAAGGTTATTATAGGTAGTAAGAAAATTAAATTTTATCGTCGAATAGCTAAAAACATTCCTTTAAAATTTTCAGCTGATAAAAGATTATTAGGTATAGTTTTCCAGAATATTTTATCTAATTCTATTAATTATACTCCAGATGGTGGCTCCATTCATTTAAGCCTTAGTCTTGATAGAAGTAAAAAAAATATTGTTTTTAAAGTAACAGACAATGGTTATGGTATTCCCAAAAATCAACAAGCAAAAATTTTTACCAAACTTTTTCGGGCTGATAATGCTCAAAAGATAGACACTAGTGGTACTGGCTTAGGTTTATATATAGTTAAGTCAATTGTTGATAAATCTGGTGGAAAAATTTGGTTTGAATCAGCCGAGAATAAGGGAACCAGTTTTTATGTGTCCTTTCCCTTGAAGGGAATGAATAAAATAGTTGGATTTAAAAGTTTGTTGTAGTTTTAAGGCCTATTTTTTGTTTTTTTGTCAAAATAGGTCTTTTAATTTGTATTTTTTTGTGTTATAATAATAGAGTAAATAATTAATATATGAAATATATTTGGCCGGAAATTGGAAATCAGAAAGCTATTGATTTATTAGAAAAAAATATAGAAAATGCCTATTTGGCTAATTCTTATATCTTTTCTGGGATTCGTGATTTAGGTAAATTTTCCCTGGCTAAACATTTCGCTAGAAATATTTTTGTTAAAGAAAAACCAGAGTTCAAAGATCGAGAAAATCTTTTGGAGATAAATAAAGATTTTTTAGTTATTGAAAAACAGGAAGATAAAAAAAATATTTCTATTGAACAAATTAGATCATTGATATCATTTTTGTCTTCTGGCTCTTTTCTAAATTCTTATCGAATAGTTGTTATAAAAGATGCCGAAAACCTTAATCAAAATTCAGCCAATGCACTGCTTAAAATTTTAGAAGATTTTAAAGAAAAATTAGTAGTTATTTTGACGGTTAATAATATTGATTCACTGCCAAAGACGATTGTTTCTCGCAGTCAAATTATTAATCTAAGTCCTTTGAATTTTGAAGATCTTTATTCTTTGCTAAAAGATGGGCATGGCTTAAAACCATCTGAAGCTAAGAATATTGCTAAACTTTCTTTGGGTAGGCCAATGTTGGCTAAAAAGTTTATTAAAGATTCAGATTTTTATAATAATTATCGCCAAACAGCTGAGTATTTAGTTGATTTTTTAAATTACGATTTAGTAGAAAGAGGTGTTATTATTAACGATCTTTGCCGTTTAGATTCTGTTTTGAGTGAAAATTTAAGTATTATAGATATTTGGCAATCATTGTTTAGAGATTTGAATTTTTTAAATAGCGGTCGGCCAGACTTAATCCAAAATGATTTTTTAATTGAAAAAATGAAAAAAAGTAGTTATAGAGATAATAAATCTATTTTAATAGCAGAAAATATTTTTAAAAAAGCTAATAATTATTTAGCAAGCAACATGTCTTTAAAATCAGTTTTAGATTATATTGCTATAAATATTTAAAATATAATAAAATTAAATAAGTATGAAAAAAACAAAATTTATATTAATCCTGGTGTCAGTACTTTTTCTTTCAGCCTGTTCTCTTAATGTTAAGACTAAGGGTGTTGGTGTGATGGACGGAGGTGTTTATGTTAGTGGTAATAAGGGTGAGACATGGAAACATGTCCCTCAAATTCCAACCATAACTGGAAATCCGGGCAGTATTGCTAGTGTTGATGTTGATAAAATGGTTATTGATCCAAGCGATAGTGCAGCTGTTTATTTGGCTACTATTGATAATGGTCTTTATTATACTTACAATGTTGGTCGTGGTTGGAACAAAGCCTTGTCCCTTCCTGGTGTAACTATTAATGATATTGCTATAGATTATAAAGACAAGTGTACAATTTTTGTTGGTTTAGAGAATAAACTATATAGAACTGATGATTGTGCTCGTAGTTTTGAACAGGTTTATTTTGATAACAATCAAGGAGTTTTTGTTATGGCTGTCGCCTTAGATCATTATAATCCTGAAATTGTTTATATGGGAACATCTCGCGGTGATGTTTTAAGAAGTATGGACGGTGGAAATAGTTGGAGGGCAATTCAAAGATTGAATGATGGTGTCAAAAAAATATTAGTTAATCCTAAAGATAGTCGTTCGGTTTTTGTAGCGACTGTTAAAAGTGGGGTTTATCGTTTTAATTCAGCCGGTGGCGCTAGTTTAGAGGAGTTAGAACAATACAAAAATCAATTTGATAATACTAATTGGACTGATTATGGCAAGGAATTAAAAGAGTTTTCCTTGGGTGTTAATTTTAAAGATTTAATTTATTCTTATGCTGATAATTCTTTGTTTTTGGCAACCGATAAAGTTATTTTGAGATCTTTTGATGAGGGGCATAGTTGGACTAAATTAAGTCTTTTAACTCCCGAGGCTGATTCTTCAATTAATGCTATTGCTGTTAATCCTCAAAATGCTGATGAAGTTTTCTATGTTACTAATACCAGTTTTTTCCGTTCTTTTGATGGGGGTAATACTTGGAATGTTAAAAAATTACCGACCTCTCGTGCTGGTAGTAATTTGTTGATTGATTTTAATAATCCTTCTATAATATATATGGGGATTAAGAAAATTAAAAAGTAATAAATTTATATTTTAGTAAACTTTTTTGTCAAAGACTGCGAGGCTCGTTCATCGTATTGTAATACGATTCACTTCGCTTCTCGTCTTTTCCTCAAATTTTACTAAAATATAAAATTTAAATATAAAATTTAGAACTTTGCATAAAATCTAAATTTTAAAGATAAAAATTTTTTAGTGAATCTTTAAATAATTAATAATTTATAATTAACGTTAATATTATGAATAACTATATTCAAAACAAAAAAGAAGATTTTAATGCTGTGCTTGATTATTTTAAAAAAGATTTATCAACCGTTAAAGTTGGTAGAGCTAACCCAGCTATGCTTGATGGAATTTTGGTTGAAGCTTATGGTGTTAAAAGTCCTTTAAATTCTGTTTGCAATATTTCTGTAAGTGATTCTCGTAGTATGACCTTGACTCCTTGGGATAAAAACTCTTTAAAAGCTATAGAAAAAGCCATAATTGAAGCTAATCTTGGTTTAGGCGTAATAAATGAAGGGGACAAAATTAGATTAAACATTCCTCAAATGACAGAAGAAAATAGAAAAGAGGCTGTTAAAAAGGTCAATGAAAAACAAGAAAAATCTAGAGTCTCATTGAGACAAGTGAGAGATGATGTTAAATCTAGCATTGAAGATGCTTTTGATTCGAAGGAGATTGGCGAAGATGATAAGTTTCGTTTTGTTAAAGAATTAGATGAAGAGATAGAAAAAATTAATGGAGAAATAAAACAAATTAGAGATAAAAAAGAAGTAGAGATAATGGAAATATAAAATTATGTTTATAACAATTATAGTTTTTTTAGCAGTTTTATCAATTTTAGTTTTGTTCCATGAATTTGGTCATTTTTATTCGGCTAAAAAATTGGGCATAAAAGTTGATGAGTTTGGACTTGGTTTTCCCCCAAGAATTTTTGGTTTTTATAAAAATAAAAATAATAAATGGAAAACTAAGTGGGGTAGGGGAAAGGTTAATGATTGCCCAGGCGTTGTTTACTCTATAAATGCTATTCCGATCGGAGGTTTTGTTAAAATAAAAGGTGAGGATGGCGAAAATCGTCAAGATAAAGATAGTTTTTCTTCGCAAAAAGTTTGGAAAAGATTAGTGGTTGTTTCAGCGGGTGTTTTGATGAATGTTTTTTTAGCCTGGATTTTAATATCTATTGGTTTTATGATTGGTCTCCCTCATGCTGTTGATGATCAATCTTTAAAAGAAAAAAATATAAAAATATCAGATGCCAAAGTTCAAATTGTAGAGGTAGCTAAAGATTCCCCAGCTGAAAGAGCCGGTCTAAAACCTTTGGATATTATTCTTAATATTGATAAGCAAGAAATTAAAAGTGATGATGATGTTCAGTCTTTTTTAAACAATCCAGAAGAATCTTCTTTGGAAATAAAAAGAAGCGGTGAAGAACAAACGATTTTAATTACTCCTGAGTTTAGAGAGGATCTTAATAGATATGTGATTGGCATCTCAATTGCCAATACGGCCACAATCAAATATCCCTGGTATTTAGCATTGTGGGAGGGTCTTAAAGCTACTTTTATTTTTTTATGGACAATTATTTATACTTTTTATGTAGTTATTAGAGATTTAATAGTTGGTCAATCTGTCGGAGTTGAAGTGGCTGGTCCAGTTGGTATTGCTAATTTAACGGGACAGATGGCTAGAATGGGAATAATTTATTTGATTCAATTTACAGCCTTGCTTTCTTTAAATTTAGCAGTTATTAATTTTTTTCCTTTTCCAGCTCTAGATGGTGGTCGATTTATATTTTTGCTTATTGAGAAAATAAAAGGTAAACCAGTCAAACAAGAGGTTGAGGCTATTATTCACAATTCTGGCTTTGCTCTTTTAATGTTGCTTTTTGTTTGGATAACCTTAAAAGATTTAATAGGATTGTTTAATTAATTATTTTATTATTAATTTAATGTTTTATCTTAAAAATAAAACATATAAACAATATGGATATCAGAATTAAAACAACTAAGTTAGAGTTAACAGATGATTTGAAAGAGTATGTAGGGGAAAAAATGAATATGTTGGGAAAATATTTGGGTGGTGTTAGTGTTAGTAATTGTGATGTAGAGCTAGAACATGCTTTAAACAAAAAGACTTCTGGTAAAATTTATCGAGCTGAGGTTAATTTATCTCTTCCAGGTACTGTTTTGAGAGTTGAGAAAATGGAACCAACAATTAATAAGGCGATTGATAAAGTTAAGGACCACTTAGTTTTGTCTATCAAAAAGTATAAAGAAAAAAAGACAGACAAAAAAAGAGGTAAATAACCTTTGACTTTTTTGTTAAAAAATGTTATAATTAATTATTATATTTAGTTCTTTGTGTTTAATCCCCACTTTTTTTAAAAAAGTGGCAGAAGCTCTCCTTTACTCTCTTTTTAGGGAGGTATGTTAGTTTAGTTTGAAAAAATAAATTTTTTTTCGATGGCAGTAATCTACAAAGGGGAAGTTTGGCATCAAACAAGTATCAGAGCTTCTTTTTTTCGTCTTTTAAAGAGTTCTAACTCCCAGGAAACAGTTTCTATAACTAGAAAAGGGAATGATGGCTCTGACGAGTTCTTGGAAGTGTTAATAAGCGAGCTGACTGAAGCATATCAGTAGCTCCTCAATGTTTAATCAGCGGGGGATTTGAAAAAATCCCCCCTAAAAATTAAAATGAAAACTATGGGATTTTGGGATAAAATTTTTGGTGATCCAAATGAAAAAATTATAAAATCTTTACAACCAATTGTTGATCAAATAAATTCTTTCGAAGATGATTTTAAAAAGAAGACTGATGAAGAGTTGAAAAATTTTAGTTTAGAAATGAAAAAGCGTTTGGGCGTTTTAAATGGTCAAAAGGAAATTGATTTTAAAAAACAACAGGAAAAACTTAATGAAATATTACCAGAAGCTTTTGCTGCTGTTAGAGAGGCTTCTTCTCGTATATTAGGTCAAAGGCATTATGATGTTCAATTAGTTGGTGGAATTGTTTTACATCGTGGTCAAATTGCTGAAATGAAAACTGGTGAGGGTAAAACTTTAGTGGCTACCTTGCCTTTGTATTTAAATGCTTTACTGGGCAAAGGGGCTCATTTAGTTACAGTTAACGATTATTTGTCTAGAGTTGGTGCTGGTTGGATGGCTCCAGTTTATTATGCTTTAGGTTTAACAACGGGTGTTATTGTTCATAATACTGCTTTTGTTTATGATCCAAGTGCTAGTGATGAAAATGAATTTGATCCTCGTTTAAAGCCTTTTAGAAAAGTTAGTCGCAAAGAAGCTTATGATTGTGACATAACTTATGGAACTAATAATGAATTTGGTTTTGATTATTTAAAAGATAACATGGTTTCTGATTTGAGCCGAATGGTTCAAAGAGATTTTTATTACGCCATTGTTGATGAAATCGATTCTATCTTAATTGATGAGGCTAGAACTCCTTTAATTATCAGTGCTCCAGCTGAGGATTCTAATGATAAATATGCTCGTTTTGCTGAATTGGTTAGAAATTTAAAAGAGAACGAGGATTATAATGTTGATGAGAAGATGAGAGCAGCTACTTTAACCGAAGAAGGTATTTCTAAGATGGAAAAATGGTTAGGTGTTGAAAATATTTATGTGGCTGGAGGTGTTAAAGATGTTCATCACATTGAGCAAGCTTTAAAAGCTCGAGTTTTATTTAAAAAAGACAAAGACTACGTTGTTAAAGATGGCGAAATTTTAATTGTTGATGAATTTACTGGTCGTTTGATGCCTGGTCGTCGTTATAGTGAGGGTTTACATCAAGCTATTGAGGCTAAGGAGGGCGTGATTGTTCAAAGAGAATCACAAACACTAGCTACGGTTACTTTTCAAAACTATTTTAGGATGTATCCAAAACTTTCTGGTATGACTGGAACGGCTGTAACTGAAGCTGAGGAGTTTTATAAAATATATAATTTAGAAACAATAATAATTCCAACTAACAAACCTAATATTAGGCAAGACGCTAATGATTTGATTTATAGAACTAAAGAGGGTAAATTCATGGCTGTAATTTCAGAAGTTAAAGAGAGAACTAAAAAGGGTCAGCCGGTTTTAATTGGAACAGTTTCAATTGAAGATAATGAATTGTTGGGGGAGATGATGGAACGAGAAGGTTTACATCCCAATATTTTAAATGCTAAAAACCATTTTAGAGAGGCGGAAATAATTTCTCAAGCTGGTCAACCAGGGTCTATAACCATTGCTACTAACATGGCTGGTCGTGGTGTTGATATTATTTTAGGTGGAAATCCGCCGGTTGGAGAAGATCAAGCCAAGGTAAGGGATTTAGGTGGTTTACATGTGATTGGCACTGAAAGACATGAATCTCGTCGTATTGACAATCAGCTTCGTGGTCGTGCTGGTCGTCAAGGTGATCCTGGTTCTAGTCAGTTTTATATTTCAGCCGATGATGATTTAATGAGAATTTTTGGTGGTGATAAGTTAAAATCAATCATGAATACTTTGAAATTACCAGAAGACATGCCGATTCAAAATAAAATGGTTTCTGGTTCAATTGAGTCAGCTCAGAAAAGAGTAGAGGGTAATAATTTTGATTTACGTAAACATGTGGTTGAATATGATGATGTAATTAATAAGCATCGTGAAGCTATTTACAAAAAACGTCGCGAAGTATTAAATTCTTACAACAATCAAAAAGAAGGCCTAGACAAAAAAGGAAGAGTTTTGTCGGAAATTATCTTAGAAATGGTGGAAGATGAAATTTGGCAAACAATTAATTTTCACACTGCTGCTGAGAATAATAAAGATTGGAATTTGAAAGAAATATCGGAAACTATTAATACTATTTTTTCTTTAAGTGGAGAACAAAAAAATAAAATATTATCTTTTACTGAATCTGATGATGGTTCAAAAGATTTGAGAAAAGATCTAAATGATTATTTAGTGTCTTTAGCACAAGAGAATTATAAACAGATGTCAGAGGGTTTCAAAGATTTAGATATTAATTTTATTGAAATTGAAAAAGGAATACTTCTTCGTTCTATTGATAATCTTTGGATTGAACATCTAGAGACAGTTGATTATTTAAGAAGAGGTATTGGCCTTCGTGGTTATGGTCAAAGAGATCCTTTGGTTGAGTATAAAAAAGAAGCTTATAGAATGTATCATGAACTTTTAGGCCTTATTCAAAAACAAGTAGCCTATTCTATTTTTAAAACTGGTGATGTTAGTAATTTTATAAGTCCTAGTGTCATGGAAAGAGCTAGTAATTTTTCAGCTCCAGCTAAGGAAATGGCTAAAAGAAGTTTAAACAGTACCGGAACCGTTGATTTAGTTAAAGACAAGGTTAAAGACGAGGAAGGAAACAAAGTTGGTCGTAATGACCTTTGTCCTTGTGGTAGTGGTAAGAAGTATAAGAAGTGTTGCGGGAAATAACATGGATAAAGAAATTTTTGAGAGATAAATTGCAATGTGTAAGGAGTTATTAAAAATTATATAATTTTTAAGTAATATAATTAATTTTTACAAAACTATGCAACAGACAAAAAAAATTTATCGGTCGCAAGATGATCGTATAATATTTGGCGTTTGTGGAGGTATCGCCAAGTATTTTGAATTAGACGCTTTGATAGTGCGTTTAATCTTTTTAGCTCTAGTCTTTGGTGGAGGCTCTGGAGTTATTGTTTATTTAATTTGTGCTATTTTAATACCATCTGAAGATAGAAAAAACAATAATAGCCTTGTTAACGAAGAAAAAGCCGGTGAGTTTGTTGAAAAGGTTGGTAAAAAAATAAAAGATTTAGGCGCAGAAACAAAAAAAAGTGATTGGAGATTTTTACTGGGAATAATTTTTATTTTATTTGGTTTTATTTTTTTAGTAGATAATATTTTTGATTTACAAAATATTTGGACTAATTTTTGGCCAATATTTTTAGTTTTGATTGGTTTAATGATTCTATTTAAAAGAAAATAGAATAATTTTATAATTAATTCATAAAAATATGGAAAACAAAAATGCACAACAAGCAGAAGAGCTAAAAGGAGAAGCAGAAAAAACAGAAGAAATTAAAACAGAAGAAATTAAAAAAGAAGAAAAAAAGGAAGATAAAAAAGAAGAATCAAGAGAAGCTTATAAAAATAATTTTAAACGAAATCACGAGAAAGTTGGTTTTAAGTCTTTCTTTGGCTTGTTGATTATTTTATTAGGTCTTTTTTATCTAGGCAGAAATATGGGCTGGTGGGATTTTTATTTTAATCAAGCTATTTTTTGGCCCTTAGTTTTAATGATTATTGGTCTTTTGATTATTGGAAATCGTTTTATTTTAAGATGGTTGTTTGCCTTAGTTTCTATCTTTATAGCTGTTGTTTTAATTTCGTCTTTATTTTTTTATGCTAAAGATAGTCGAAGAATAGAAAAGGGGCCAATAAATCAAACAAAAAGTAGTGTTTATCAAACTAGTATCTATCAAAGTAGTCGAGGTGATTATAATACCCATTTTTTTGGTGATTTAAATCGAATGGAGGTTGAACAAAAAATAAATTCAATTTTGGACTATATTTATAGATCAAATCCTGGTGACAAAGAGTATGTAGAGGTAAAAATAGATAAAAAATAAACTAAATATGAAAATATTGTATTTGATAACCAAGTCTGAAGTTGGTGGGGCACAAATCTTTGTGTCTAATTTAAGCCGAAAAATTTCTAACTTAGGTCATCAAATAACAATTGCTTCTGGCAAAAAGGGTTATTTATCTGATTTTGCTAAAGAGAATAAAATAAATTTTAGATTAGTAAAAGGATTGGAAAAAAGCTCCAATCCTTTTAATATTATTAAGTTTTTATTCAATTTTTATCATTTACTTCGAGAAATTAAGCCCGATGTAGTTCATTTAAACAGTTCTAACGCCTTGTTAGGTGCCTTTGTGTCTAAAATAGCTAATATGGGCGTTAAAAACGTTTTTACAGTTCATGGATTGTCGGTTTTAGATGAAAATTATCAGAGCAACTGGCTAAAGTCTTCAGTCTTCAAATTATTTTTTAAATTTGGCTTCTTTTTTGTAGATGACTTAGTGTTTGTTAGCCAGAAGAATCTTGAATTCGCTTTAAATAAAAAGATAGTAAAATCAGCTGAATTGATATATAATGGAGTTGATACTAATTTTTTAAGTAAAGAAGAGGCTCGGAGATTTATCTTAAATAAGGCTGGAATTGAAGATAATGATTGTTTTTTATTGGGATCTATTGGAAGATTGGCTTATCCTAAGAATTATGAGTTTTTAATAGCTAATTTTGCTAAAATATTAGAAATTAAGCCTAATTCCAAGCTAATAATTATTGGTGATGGTCCAGAAAGAGAAAAGTATCAAAAAATAGCTGAAAGGTTTCCAAAAAATATCTATTTTTTAGGTCAAATTAAGGAGGCTAGTCGGTATTTAAAAGCTTTTGACCTATTTGTTTTACCATCAATTTATGAAGGTTTGTCCTTATCTTTAATAGAAGCTTATGTCTCTGGTATAAAAATTGTGGCTAGTGATGTCGGGGGAAATAGCGAGATAATAGGCAATGAAAATTGCTATAAATTGAATGAAATAGCCGATTTTATTAATATTTTTAAGAAGAATATAATTACTGAACAAAAAAGTTGTACAGATATAAACAAAAGAAATTTAGATAAGGCTAGATTTTCTTTAGACAAGATGACTGAAAAATATTTGAAAGTTTATAATAGTTAAATTATTTATAATAATTTTATGAGAATTTTAGTTACAGGTGGTTCGGGCTTTATTGGCTCGTTTTTATGTGAAAAATTGCTATCTGAAGGACATCAGGTTGTGTGTTTAGATAATCTTTTTACTGGAAACCAAGAAAATATTGATTATTTGAAGGCTAATCCTAATTTTAGCTTTGTTTTGCATGATATTATAGAGCCTTTCTATAGTGAGGAAAAGATTGATCAAATATATAATCTGGCTTGTCCAGCCTCTCCTGTTCATTATCAGAAGAATCCAGTTAGAACTATTAAGGCCAATACTATTGGAGTAATAAATATGTTGGGCTTAGCTAGAGCTCATCAGGCTCGGATTCTGCAGGCTTCAACTAGTGAAGTTTATGGCGATCCAGAAGTTAGTCCGCAAGATGAGACTTATCGGGGGGCAGTTAACACTATTGGTCCTAGGGCTTGTTATGATGAAGGCAAAAGATGTGCCGAAACCTTATTTTGTGATTATAAAAGAATGCATGGCTTAGATGTTCGGATTATTAGAATTTTTAATACTTATGGCCCTAAAATGGCTTTAAATGATGGTCGAGTGATGTCTAATTTTATCGTTCAGGCTTTAAAAGGCGAGGATATAACAATTTACGGTGATGGTAGTCAAACTAGAAGTTTCTGTTATGTTAGTGATTTAGTGGATGGTATGATTAAAATGATGAATTCTGATTTTTCTGGCCCAGTTAATTTAGGTAATCCTAATGAAATTACTATCAAAACCTTGGCTGAGAGGATAATTGAGAAATTAAATAGCAAAAGTAAGTTGATATTTATGAATTTACCAGAAGATGATCCTAAACAGCGTTGTCCCGATATTTCTTTGGCTAAAAGTAAGTTGGGCTGGGAACCGAAGGTTTCTTTGGATGAAGGTTTAAATTATATTTCGGATTTTTTCAGGAAAAAAATAGAAAATATTGTTTAATTTTTTGCAACTTTTTATTTGACATATATTTTTAATTAATATATAATTATAATATTATAAAAATTGATTAAAATAGTTTTTATCTAATATTTTTTTAAGGCTATAACCTTAAAAAATATTTAAAAAATTAAGGCTATAACCTTATGAAAAAAGAGATAAAAAAAATTCAAAGAGATCAATTAGATAGAAGAATTTCTTATTATAATAGATTAAACAAGATTGAGCCTTTAAGAGATGGTTGGATTAAGTCTATTAGGGTTTCTTTGGGTATGTCCTTAGAGCAATTAGCCAAAAAATTAAAAGTTACCCCTCAAAGTGTTAAAGAAATGGAAAATCGAGAAAAAGAAGGGACAATTAGTTTAAATATTTTAAAAGATATTGCCAGTTCTTTGGGCTTAAAATTTGTTTATGGTTTTTCCGCTCCCAAGAGTAGTTTAGAAAAAATTGTTAAAAAAAGAGCTTATGATGTTGCCAAAGATATAGTTTTAAGAAGTGACAAGAACATGCAACTAGAGGGCCAAGGCAATTCTCGTCTTAGAATTAAGAAGGCAATCAAAGAAAGAGCCGATAAGATTATAGCTAATCAAGAAAAAATACTATGGGATTAGTTTTTAATTATTTAGAAGGGGAGACCCCACTAGACGCTGATGCTTTGAGCGGTTTGCGTATAGGCACTATTAGCAATAAGAGAGAATTGGACGAATTTGAACAACAAAACATTGAATCGGCTATTTTATATTTTTCTAGAAAAAAGATTGATTTAAACAATTTTTTGTCTGAAGATTTTGTAAAATTATTGCACTTAAAAATGTTTGGCGATGTCTGGTCTTGGGCTGGCAAATTTCGCAAGTCAAACACAAATATTGGGGTTGATTGGTCTGTAATTCCAGTTGAATTAAAAAAACTTTTAGATGATTGCTTGTATTGGATTAAAAACAAAATATTTGTCGACGAAGAAATTGCTATTAGATTAAAACATCGAATTGTGGCAATTCATCCTTTTAACAATGGCAACGGTCGTCACTCTCGTTTGTTGGCTGATTTAATGATGGAAAAAATTTTTAACAAGAAACATTTTTCTTGGGGATCTGATAATTTATATAAAGAGAATAAGGCTCGAGATATTTATTTAAAAGCTTTAAGAAAAGCTGATAATAATAGTTATGAAGATTTAATGAATTTTGCTAAGTCTTGATTATGAAAGAAAACAAAAAAATCTTAATATTTTCCACCGCTTATTTTCCTTTTGTAGGGGGAGCCGAGGTGGCCGTTAAAGAAATCACTAATCGTCTAGGTGATGATTTTTCTTTTGATTTATTAACAGCCAAAATGAGAAAAGATTTGCCCAAATTTGAACGAATTGGACAGGTTGATGTCTATAGATTGGGTATTGGCCATCCTTTATTTGACAAGCTTTTATTGGCTTTTTTTGGCTGGCTTAAGGCTAAAAAACTACATAAACGGAATAATTATTCATTTTCCTGGGCAATTATGGCTAGCTTTGGAGGGCTATCAGCTCTTTTTACTAAGAAAATATGTAAATTGCCATTATTTTTAACTTTACAAGAAGGTGATGATTTGGAATATATAAAAAATAAAAGCAAGTTTATTAGAAAAAATTTTTTAGAAATTTTTACTCAAGCTGATTTTATACAAGTAATCAGTAGTTTTTTAAAACATTGGGCAGTTAGAAATGGGACAGAGTCAGAAATCAGGATAATTCCCAATGGAGTTGATTTTTTGAAATTTAAGAGAGAGGATGATTTCGATCGAGAAGAATTTAGAAAAAATTTAGGTTTCAAAAATGATGATAAATTAATTATAACCACCTCTAGGTTGGTTAAGAAAAATGGAATTAAAGATTTGCTTAAAAGTTTATCTTATCTAGAGAGCGAATTTAAATTTTTGATTTTAGGAGAGGGCGAGGAAAAGGATGATTTACTTAAAATAAGCGAGGAATTAAGCTTGAAAGACAGGGTTTATTTTTTGGGAACGATTAACCATCAAGAATTGCCAAAATATCTTTGGGCTAGTGATGTTTTTTGTCGCCCATCACTATCTGAGGGTTTGGGTAATTCTTTTTTGGAGGCCATGGCTTCTGGTCTTCCAGTTGTAGCCACTGAAGTTGGCGGTATTCCTGATTTTTTATACCACGGAGAAAATGGTCTATTTTGTGAGGTGGAAAATTCAAAAAGCATTGCTGATAAGATTAAACAAATTTTTAGTGATGAAGATTTAAAAAATAAAATAATTGAAAATGGAATAAAGACGGTTCAAGAAGCTTATACTTGGGATTTGGTAGCTAGTCGGATGTCTAAGGCTTTTTCTGATTTGGAGGAAAAAAACAAAAAAAGGAAAATAAATATTTTAATTGCTACTGGAATTTTCCCACCAGATATTGGTGGGCCTGCAACTTATAGTAAACTGCTTTTAAGTGAATTACCTAAGAAGAACTTCGGCGTTTCTCTTTTAAGTTTTTCTCATTTTAGAGATAAATATCCTAAAATAATTAGTCATTTTTTATACTTTTTAAATATTTTAAAATTAGCTAGAAGTGCAGAAATAATTTATGTTCAAGATCCGGTTAGTGTTGGTTTGCCGGTAGCTTTAGCTAATTTTTTTCTAAGAAAAAAAATGCTTTTAAAAATTGTAGGTGATTATGCTTGGGAGCAGGGATGTCAAAGGTTTGATGTTAAAGATTTTTTGGATGATTTTTCTGTAAAATATAAGGATTATTCTTGGCCAGTTAAAATTTTGAAAAATATCCAACTTTTTTCAGCTAGAAGAGCTAAAAACATAATTGTTCCTAGTAATTATTTAAAAAAAATAGTTTCTAATTGGGGAGTTAATCCTGATAAAATAAAAGTTATTTATAATGCTTTCGATGGTATTAATTGTGATTTTAGCAAAGAGGAAGCAAGAAGAGAACTGAAACTTGATTTTGATGATAAAATTATAATTAGTTCCGGTCGTTTGGTTCCTTGGAAGGGCTTTGATGTTTTAATTAAGGCTTTCAAAAACTTTAATGATAAATGTTCAAAATCAAAATTATTAATAGCTGGTGAGGGAGGAGAAAGAGAAAATTTACTCAATTTAATTAAAGATTTAAAATTAGAAAATAAAGTAATTTTACTGGGCAGATTAGATAGGAATTTGCTGATGAAATATTTGAAAACCAGCGATTTGTTTGTTTTAAATACATCCTATGAGGGATTCTCTCATCAATTGTTAGAAGTGATGGCCTTAGGTTTACCACTTTTAACAACTAGAGTAGGTGGTAACGTTGAACTAGTAACTAACAGAGAAAATGGATTATTTTTTGATTTTAATGATTTAGATAAAATAACAGAGTTGATGTTTGAGTTTTTTAGCGATTCAGTTTTGCGCTACAAGCTTTCAGAAAACTCTAAAAAAAGAATTGAGGATTTTACGGAATATAAAATGTTGGATAATTTGAATAATTTTTTAAGAAATATATAAGTCTATGAATATTTTGAGCTTGAGTAGTGACAAAACCTTTTTTGATAAAAATTCAGATACTTTTAATAGAATAAAAGAGTATTCTAAGATAGTGAACCAAATTGTGGTGGTTGTTTTTAATCAAAAAAAAGAATACTTGGAGATTGATAATAAAATTTTTATTTATTCCATTAAAAGCAAAAATATTTTTTGTGGTTTTATTAAATCAATTTTTTTTGCTTTTTTTATTAGAAAAAAACATAAAATAGATGTTGTTACTTCTCAAGACCCATTTTTAAATGGATTCGCTTCTTTAGTCTTTAGTAAAATAATTGGAGCTAAACTGCTCTGCTCTGTTTATGGAACGAACGTTTTTGACTCTTATTGGAGTAGTAAAAAATCCTTGTTTTTTAAGAGGTTACTAGCCAAATTTGTTTTTAAAAACAGTCATGCTATTCAAGCCGATGGTCTGGAGGCTATTGATGATTTGAAAAAGAAATATGGCGACAAAGTCTTTTGGAAGCCAGTGATACCTTATAATATTAAAGATTTTTTTAAAGATAAAATAAATCATTCTGATATAAATATTATTTATGTTGGTAGAATGGTCGAACAAAAAAATATTCCGTTATTAATTGATATTTTGGAAAAAGTAGCAAGCGATAATCAGGGAATTAATTTTAGATTTAAAATAGTTGGTCAGGGACCATTTTTAAATTATTTTCAAGAACAAATAAAATTGAGAAAAATTGATGGTTTTATTGATTTTTATAAATCTTTAAACAGAGATGAAATAGTAGATCTTTTTTTGAAGGGTGATTTTTTTATTTTATGCTCAAGATTTGAAGGTTTCCCTCGTGTTTTTATGGAATCAGCTGCTTCGGCCTTGCCGGTTGTAACTACTAGAGTTGGAGGAATTATGGGCATTTTGAAAGACGGAGAAAATTCTTTTATTATTGAGCAGGGTGATTTTTCTGGTTTTGTTGATAGGGTTAATTTATTAATAAGAGATGATGGTTTGAGGAAAAAAATGTCGGAGGCTATTAAAAATAATTTTAGAAATAATTATAGTTTTGAATTAACAATTGATAGTCAGAAGAAGATATATGATTATTTAAAAGCTTTATGAAATTGCTAATATTAACTCAAAAAGTAGATAAAAATGACAGCAATCTTGGTTTTTTTCATAAATGGTTGGAGGAGTTTGCTAAAAATTGTGAAAAATTGACCGTTATCTGTCTTTATAAAGGAGAATATGATTTACCGGAGAATGTTAAGGTTTTGTCATTAGGTAAAGAAAAGGGAGTTTGTCGTTTAAAATATTTATTTAATTTTTATAAATACATCTTTAAATATAAAAAAGATTATGACAATGTTTTTGTTCATATGAATCAGATTTATATGATTCTCGGAGGGGCTTGGTGGAAAATGATGAAAAAAAGAATTGCTTTGTGGTATGCCCATGGTGGCGTCAGTAATTCCTTGAAGGTGGCGGAAAAAATAACTAATATTATTTTTACTTCGACTCCCTCTGGTTTTAGATTGAAAAGCAAAAAAATAAGAATAGTTGGACAGGGAATAGATGTAAATATTTTTAAGTCAGATAAAGAGAAAAGAGATAAAAATATTTTTAAAATTATTACCGTTGGTAGAATATCGCCAGTTAAAGATTATGAGACCTTGATTTCTGCTGTTGAAATAGTTAAAAATAAGATAAATAATTTGAAAGTGGAAATTGTTGGTGATGCTTGTACTGAGGACGATAAAAAATATTTATCAGGATTAAAAGAGTTGGTTAAAACCAAGAGCTTGGAAGATGTTATTAATTTTATTGGACCACTTAGTAATGAACAGGTAGTTTCTTATTTACAGTCAGCTAATTTGTTTGTTAATATGAGTTATACTGGTAGTTTGGATAAGGCCATACTTGAGGCTATGTCTTGCGGGTGCTTGGTTCTTACTTGCAATGAAGCTTTTTTGGCTTTAGATTTAAAAGGCAAAGATGATTTGATGTTTGCAAAGAGTGATTTTCGGGAATTAGCTGATAAAATATTAAAATATTACTCTATATCAGAGATAGATAGAGGCAATTTAGAGTCTTATCTGTCTGTAAATATAAAAGAAAATTTTTCTTTAGATAATTTGGTTAATAAAATATTAAAAAATTATTAGAATAATTATATGGAAAATTTTTTATCAAGTCTTTATGAAAAACATCATTCAATGTATAGAAAAGAAGATTTTTCTATTTTAAAAAAAGAAAGGGGTGATATTTTGAAAAAAAATATAGGTATTAATAAAAAAATTTTAGATATTGGTTGCAGGGATGGGTCATTAACGTCTTTTTTCGCGGACAACAATAAAGTAATTGGAGTTGATGTTGATGGAGAGGCTTTAAAAAGAGCTAAATCTAAGTTGGGCATAGAAACTTTATTATTTGATATACAGAGTGATCCTTGGCCGGAAATATTAAGCTCCAGTTTTGATGTTGTGGTGGCAGGAGAGATTTTGGAGCACTTGTATTATCCAGAAGAGATAGTAAAAAAAATATCAAATAAATTGATTAGTGGTGGTGTTTTTTTGGGGTCAGTTCCCAACGCTTTTAGTTTAAAAAATAGATTGAGATATTTAATGGGAACAAAAAAGAATACGCCACTAGAAGATCCAACTCATATAAATCATTTTAGCTATAAAGAATTAAAAAATATTCTTAGTAGTTATTTCAAAGATGTAAAAATAATTGGTCTTGGTAGATATGAAAAAATGTCAAAAAGGATAACGGGTCTTATCGCTTTTAATTTGTTTTTTATTGCTAAAAAATAGAAAATTAACCTTTAATAATAAGAGGTTTTAAATATGAAAATTTTCTTGGTTGCTGATTTATAATTAACGAGATATAAATTCACATGAAAATGATTTATTGCACATCTATTGTTTTTCCTTCTGTTATGGCCAATAGAGTCCAGACTATTAGTATGTCTTCTGAGTTTCAAAAAATTTTAGGAAAAAGTTTTTATTTAGGTTGTAATAATTTTGATATAAGTAAAAATAAATACAATATTAATATTATTAATTTTCATGAAAAAAAGGCATTATTTTTATCTTTAAAGTATTTATTTTTTTGTAAAAAAAATAAGATTAATTATATTTACTGCCGAGAGAGTCGACTTTTATTTTTTTTAATTATTTTCAATAAGATTTTTTTTCGTTTAAATATTAGATATATCTATGAAGTTCACTGGCTTGGTGCTAATAAAATTGATTTTTATGTTGATAAATTTTTAATAAACCATATTAATTATTTTATTTTTATAACTAATTGTTTGAAAAGTTCTTTTTTTAAAAAACATAAAAAGAGTGATAAACTTTTTAATTATATTGTTAGTCCAGATGGTGTTGATGTTGGTAAGTTCTCTTTAGCCGTCTCTAGGGAGGGCAAGTACGTTTTTAATGAACAAATAGTTAATAAAAAAATAGTTTTATATTCTGGCAGTGTAGGTGTTTATGACTGGAAGGGCGTTGATATTTTTTTGAAATTACCAAAAATTAATAAAAATATTAATTTTGTTTTAGTTGGAGGGAAAGATAATATTATTAGGGATGTTAAAAATAAATATAATTTTAAAAATTTATTTTTTACTGGATATATTGATCATGAAAATATTCCTTTGTATTTAAAATTAGCTGATATTTTAATTTTACCTAATAAAAGTGGTAATATAATATCAGAGTGCTATACATCACCCTTGAAGTTGTTTGAATATATGGCTTCTGGCGTACCAATAATAGCTTCTAATCTACCATCTATTAAAGAGATATTAAATGAAGAAAATAGTTTTTTATTTGAAGCCAATAATGTTAATGATTTGTCAGAAAAAATAAATTTTGTTTTAGAAAATAAAGATGAAGCAGAAAAAAAAGCAAAAAAGGCCCTTGAAGACGTAAAAAAATATACATGGAAAAAGAGGGCTGAAAATATAATAAATTTTATAAAAAAATAGATCATATGTTTGTATTTAAAAAACTGAAAAGATTTTCAAATATTGTTTTTTATTCTTTTCGTTTGTCTGGTGATTTTTTTTCTTTTTTTATTTTTTTCTTTTAAGTTTATTGATAAATTTAAGGGAATTAAAGTAAAAATAAAGTTTGAAGGTAAAAAGTTTGATTTTTATATAACTGATAGATCGGATTTAAGTATAATAGAGGAAATGTTTATTATGGAGGAGTATAAAATAGAAAATATAAATCCATCGGTTATTTTAGATGTTGGTTCAAATGTTGGCCTATCAGCTATCTATTTTTCCTTAAAATATCCTGAAGCTAAAATATATGCTTTTGAACCAAATAAAAAGACATTTTTAAAAATGAAGAAAAATGTTTGCAGTTTTAATAATATTGAAGTTTTTAATTGGGCTGTGGCTGATCATGATGGACAAGTTGAGTTTTTTGAAAATGAAATAAGTATATCTTCTTCAATAATTAAAAGAAGTGAAGGACAAGAAGCTGATTTAGTTGATTGTTATAAGTTAGATTCAGTTTTAGAAAAATTAAATATAGACAAAGTTGATTTGTTGAAGTTTGATGTTGAGGGCTCTGAATATAATATTTTTAATAATTTTACTAAATGGAATAAAGTCGATTATTTTATTGGAGAAGTTCATTTAGATTTAATGAAAGAAAATTTGAATCAATTTACCGACTTATTTGTTGATTATAAAGTTAATTTATATAAGAACTCGGAAAGAAGATTTATTTTAAAGGCTAAAAATTAATATTAGATTATGCTTATAAAAATATATAGAAGAATTATTATTGTTAAAACAAAGCTTTTGTCACTTTATTGGAGGTCTTTGTTTAATAAATTTGGAGAGGGGAGTAAGGTGTTTGGATCTATAAAGGTTTATAATCCTGATAATGTTTTTTTTGGAAGTAAATCAACTTTAAACTATGGAGCTCTTTTAAATGCCAGAGATAAAATAATTATAGGAGATAATGTTCATATATCTCCCTATGTTATTATTAATACCGGAGGCCTTGATTATTCTAAAGTTGGAGACAATAGAAATCATATAAAAAAAGAGGTTATTATAAAAGATGGTGTTTGAATTGGGTCTAATGCTATAATAAATCCCGGTGTTGTTATAGGAGAAAATTCTGTTATAGGTGCTGGGGCTGTTGTTATTAAAGATGTCCCGCCCAACTCTGTCTCCGTTGGAGTTCCAGCTGAAGTTAAGAAGAAGATTGTTAATTAGTTTTGTTTATTGTTTTTAAAATAATAATATTAATAAAGTAATTTAATATTTTAGCCGAGATAGCGCCCATGATATTAAATTTGTATATTAATACAAAGGTTACTAGTATATTTAAAATGGGACTTATGATGTTGAATTTATAGAGTTTTTTAGTTTTTTTTTCTGCTTGTAGTATTGCTGTCAAAATAAATATCGGTCCCGTTAACACAAGGGATATAGAAAATATTTGAGAATATAATAATGATTGGGAATATTGAGGAAAAACTAGTTTAAATAAAATTGGCGCTATTAATATATAAGTAAGAGATATTGTAAAGAGAATTAAGCTTAATTTCATTATTTTGGGCCATATTCTCTTTTTTATTTCATCTATATTAGATGCACTAAATTTTGGCAAGGTTAGGGCCGGTATTATTTTTACAAGTCCTTTCATTTGTCCTGTTGGAGAAACTGCCACAGAGTAAATAGCTAACTCAGTCGCCCCTAAATAATGAAAAATTAATAATTTATCAGCGTAAAAAGAGACAATGTTTAAAATACCCATCAAACTCAAATGTTTTCCATAGGAGATCGTTTCTGGATCTTTTTCTTGATTTAAACTATTTTTTCTAAATACAAGTTTAAAAATTATTAATCTTAAAATAGTGTGGGTCGTAAAATATGAGGCTATAAATAGAAAAATATTGTCTGTTAGAAAAACGGTTAGAATTAAAACCACAGTCGATATTATTCTGATAAATATATTGTAATTGCTCAGGCTTTTGAAATCCTTTTTGCCATTTAAATAAGAATCGTAAATTAAAAGTGAATCCATGAAAGGAATGAAAACTGAAGAAATTAAAAAAGCGATAGCTAGGACGTTATTTCCTTGAAAATAATAATATCCCGCTAAAGCTAAGGAGGCTAAACCTCCTAGTAGTCCCCATTTAACTTTAGTTTTAAAGGCGGGAATAACTGAACCCTCGTAACCACGAGCTACGGCTTGAATTATGGCTGTATTCATTCCAGCTAGTGTTGGTATAGCTAGTAGGGAGACTATCGACATTATATATTTATAAGTTCCATAAGTTTCTTTGGGTAGTAGGTTGGCAAAGGCTATGGCTAATAAAAAAGACGAGACGCTGGAAACGCCTTGCCCTAAAGTTAACCAAAAACCGCCCTTAGCTAAATAAATCATATCGGTTTTGGTCCATTTCTCTGATTTTTTAAGTAGTCTATAGGCTACTATTTTTATTTTTTCAATCATTTATATTTTATGATATTTTTTATACCAATTAATAAAATTTTTAACCCCTTCTTCTATTTTAGTTTTTGGTTTGAAATCTAGCATTCTTTCAGCTTTAGAAATATTAGCAAAAGTTTTTTCAACATCTCCTGGTTGAATTGCTTCTAATTTGATTTTGGCTTTTTTACTTAAAGCCTTTTCTAATAATTCAATTAAATATCCTATTTCAACTGTTTGCGAGTTTCCTAAATTAAATATTTCATAAGCGTAAGACTTTTCTAATGATTTTATTATTCCATTTACTATATCATCAATATAGGTAAAGTCTCTAAGCATTTTTCCGTAATTAAATAATTTAACTTCTTGATTGTTAATTATTTCATTGGTAAATAGATACATGGCCATGTCGGGACGACCACTTGGACCATAAACCGTAAAAAATCTTAATCCAGTACAATTTAAGCCAAATAAATGGTGGTAATTGTGAGCGATTAATTCATTGGCTTTTTTAGTAGCAGCATAGAGTGAAATGGGATGATCAACACTATCTTCTTCGCTGAAACCATTTTCCTTCATTTTATTTTTTCCATAAACTGAAGAGCTGGAGGCATAAATAAAGTCTTTAACATTGAAATTTCGAGCACATTCTATGATGTTAATAAATCCTTGTAAATTACTTTGATGATAAACACTGGGGTTTTGCAAGGAATATCTAACCCCAGCTTGAGCAGCTAAGTGGCAAATTTTATCAATTTTATTTTCTGTAAATATTTTTTTTAAATCTTCTTCTTGGCTAATATCAACTTGGTAGAATTTGTAATTATTATATTCTTTTAAAATGTTATTGCGATAATTTTTTAAATTAGGATCATAGTAATCATTAAGAGAATCGATTCCAATAACATTTGTTCCTTCTTCTAATAATTTTTGGCTAGTATGAAAACCAATAAAGCCGGCTGAACCACTTACTAAAATTGTTTTGTCTTTTAATTCATTTTTCATAATATAAATTTATCGACCCTCATGTCCTAGAGCGGTTCTAATTGTTTTTAAAATAATACTTAAGTCTAAATAAATAGATCTGTTTTTAATATAAAATAAATCATATTGTAGTTTTTTATAAGTATCTTCAATGGAGGGGGAGTGATATTCTCCTGAAATTTGATCCCAACCAGTTATTCCTGGACTAACCAGACTACGAACATTATAAAAGGGAATATTATTAGATAATTCTTTGATTAGTTCTGGTCTTTCGGGACGAGGACCAACAAAGCTCATATCTCCTTTAATAACATTAAATAACTGTGGTATTTCATCTAAACGACTTTTTCGCAAGAATTTGCCAATCTTAGTGACTCGAGGATCGTTCTGAGTTGTTGGGGCTTGATTGTTGTTTTCTACTCGCATGGTTCTGAATTTGTAGAAGTTGAAATCTTTATTATTTTTTCCTAATCTGGTTTGTTTAAAAATAATTGGGCCTGGTCCACTAATTTTTACTAGTAAAATTATAAAGAAGCAAATAGGCAAGGCGAATATCATGAAAACAAAAGATAAACAAATATCAAAAACTCTTTTTATTCTTTCAAAGTTTTTCTTTTCAGCTAGATTTAAATTTTCCAAGAACCAAGCTTTGTTTAAAATTTCTAAAGGAATTTGACCGCTAATTTCTTCATAGAAATTAATGAGATTGTAATAATTTATTCCAGTCGGTAATAAGTTAAATAGAGTTTTTTGTAAGTCTTTCATGTCACTAATATCTCTTTCTAAAATTAAGCTGTCTATTTTATAATCTTTGATAGCCCGAGAAAGTTGATGAACATCTTCGATGATTACTAAGTCATATATTTCCGCAATATCAATTAAAACATTGTTTTTAGGACTGATAATGAGTTTAACTTTAAATCCAAGCTGGGGATTTTTTTTAATAGCTGTTATTGTTTTTCTGATAATTTCATTATAGCCAATAATAGCAATGTTGGAGCTTGGCAGATATCTTTTATTAGCAGATAAGAAAAATAGGCGCCATAGTAGGAATAAGACTAAAAAAAATACAGAAAAGATTATTAAATTGGTCTTAGGGGTGATTTGAGCATAGGGAACTAGATAAAAAATTATCATGGACAAGAAAAAGGAAGCCAGAACGCTTTTAACAGTTTTTTCTACTAACTTATTTTGGTTGATAATTTTTTTGAAATCGTATAAGCTATTGATGTATATAATAACTAACCATAATCCAAAAATTGGTGTGAATACTTGAAAGTGTTGTTTTTCTAGTACTTTACTTATATCATTGGCATATCTTAAAATTAAAGTTATTTTTAAAGATAGGACTAAAATAAGTAAGTCAACTATTATTAATATGGTTTGTTTTATTTTATTATTATTCATAATTTCGCTTTTATCTAGCTGGTATATTATAATATATTATAGCAATAATTATCTCATTAAATCAAATCTAAAAATAAAAAAATATGACCGAAAAAAAATATTTGTGGATTTTAAAAATTGGAGTTTTTTCATCTTTGATAACTCTTTTTTTGGTTTTTTCTAAGTGGCTTTTTCCTTTTGTAACTTCCAAACAGTTAGTATTTAATATTTTGATTGAAATTTTATTTGTTTTTTATTTAGTTTTTATTTTGAAATTTCCAGCTTATCGTCCCAAAAAATCTTATGTTAGTTTTGGTCTTTTAGCTTATTTTGTGGCTCTTCTTTTTTCTTTGTTTGTCAGTGTTGATTCTAATTTGAGTTTTTGGGGTGATTTAGAGAGACTTTTGGGATTTTTTCACCTTTTACATTTTCTGGCCCTTTATTTGATAACTATAACTGTTTTTAGGACTAAAGAAGAATATCATTGGCTTTTCAACTTTATGCTTTTGGCTGGTTTGATTATTTCTATGGTCATGTTGATTAGTCCAGCTGAAAAATATTCACAAAGTCTTTTGGGAAACAGAGCTTATTTTGCAGCTTTTACTTTGTTCGCTATTTTTTTGGATTTATTAATGTTTTTTCGTTCTAAAAATTGGTGGTTAAAGCTTGTTTATATTATTCCTTTGTTTTTGTTTCTTCTTGGTCTTCTCAAATCTGATATTTCTGGTTCTCACGCTGGTTTAGCGGCTGGCCTTTTTGTTTCTATCTTAGTGCTTGTTATTTTTTCAAAGAATAGAAAAATAAGATATGGTGGTTTGTCGGTTTTAATTGTTTTAATAGCCCTATTTTCTTCTTTGTTTTATTTTAAAAATCATTCTGTTTTTGATAATAATTATTTAGGCAGGGCTTTAAGGAGTTTTTCTTGGGAAAATACAACTTTAAAAACTCGTTTAATATCATGGAAAGCAGCTGGTAATTATTTGCTTGACCATCCGGTAAATATGATTTTTGGTGTTGGACTTGGCAACTATGCTTTGGTTTTTGATAGATATTTTGATGCTGATTTTTATAATTATGATCGACATGCTACTTATTTTGATAGGGCTCATAATAATTTAGTTGATGTTACGGCTACCTCTGGCTTGTTTGGTCTTTTAACTTATTTGTTATTTATTGTTTCTTTGTTTTATTTCTTGTTTAAATCTTATTTACAGTATCGTAAGAATAATGATAATCCCAGGGCTTTAAATTTACTGGAGTTGTCAGCTTTAAGTGGTCTTCTGGTGGCTTATTTTGTCCAGAATTTAGCTGTTTTTGATTCTTTTTCAACTTATATGTATTTGATGTTTATAGCTGCCTATATTCATTTCTTAGAATTATCTTCCAAAACTAAGGTGGAAGAAAAAAAGAAGGAAGGTGTGAAAATCAAAGAAGGTGTTTTATTTCTATTTTTTGCTTCAATATTTTTAATTCTAATCTTTAGTGTTAATATTCGAGCTATTAAAACATCCAAGGCTACGATTGGTGCTTATATTTCTTTGGGCAAGGGTGATATAATGGGGAGTTACAATAATTTTGAAAAAGCTTTTGGATATCAATCAGTTTTAGTTCGTGATAGTCGCGAATCTTATATAACTTTAATGACTAATAATTTTGATTCAATGTTGAATAAGGTTTCTTTGGAAGATTTAGAGAAAATTGTTTCGCTAGGTATTTATGCGGCTAATTCTAATTTAAATTATAATGTCAATGATAGTTTAATGCTATTTCGAGCAGCTAAAATATATGAAATGGCTGGTCGTTTTTATGCTAAAAAAGGGGATAACGAATTGGCGGTTGAGAATAATTCTTTAGCCTTGAAAATGGTTGATTTAGCAATTGAAGCAAGTCCAGAGAGAGTTCCTTTATATTCTTTTAAATCCAGTATTCTTTTAAATTTTGGTAAGGATCAAGAAGCAATTGATACCTTAAATTATGCTAAAAGTATAAATACTAGAATGCCCGACGCCTTTTGTCAGGCGGCTAATTTGTATTTTCTAGAGGATGATATTAATAATTTTCTTTTAGATCTCAAAGCTTGCACTGATAATAGAGGTTTTGATTTAATGAATTTTGATTCTTTTATAACTCGTTTTGAAGAGAAGTTATTAGAAGATAAAAAACACGAAGCAGTCATTGGGATGTATGATGTTATTTTAGAAAAATACCCTGACAACATTGATTGGTTATCTCGCGGGGGCTTAGCTTATTATGTGGCTGGTGATTTTTCTAAGGCTAGAGCTTGTGCTGAGAAAATATTGGAATTAAATGAATCTTATCAAGAAGATGTTGATGTTTTTTTAGAGCAACTTGATAATGCTGAAAATCAGATTGATAATTTTTTACTTTAATTTAATAACTGTCTTTGCTGTTGATTTTTTGGAATAAATATGGTATAATGGTTTTATTAATAATATTATAATAATTTAATTTTTTATTGATTTTTTATATCTCTAATTATTTCAATTTACCTTAATTTTGGGTATTTGGAGCAGTGATAGAAAATAGTCAAAAAACTATGTTAAACCAAAAACAAAAAAAAGCCTTCACCCTCATAGAACTCTTAGTAGTAATCGCTATTATTGGAATACTGGCTACTTTAGCCGTTGTCGCTCTACAACAAGCTAGAAGTAGAGCTAGGGACTCTAAAAGAATGGCTGACATGAAGCAAGTTCAAACAGCCTTAGAGTTATTCTTTAATGAAAATGGTAGATATCCCACCACTGAAGAGTGGAATAGTGGCTCTATAGTTTCTTCTACCTCTCAAGAAACATTTATGTATTCTATCCCAACTGCCCCCTCTCCTGCTGATGGAGATTGTCTAGAAGCTTCTAATACTTATACCTACGTACCTCAAAATGATGGTGCTAGCTATACCATAGACTTTTGTACTGGTAAACAAGTGTCTGATATGCCAGACGGAGCCAAGCAAATGACTCCTGGAGGAATAATATTTGGTAGTAGCGGTAGCGCTGGCGAATTACCTGAGAGTATTACTTGTTTTAGTAATCCAGAGTCATGTTCTTGGGGTTTATTGGGGGAAACTTTTTATGGGGACAAACCTAAGATGGATGTAGACAATGGAATTGTCTATGTTGCTTATACTGGTGGTAATTACGAACTTTTTATTAAACGTTATGTCGGTGGATCATGGGAAACTATAGTGAATGGTTATGAGTATAATTATGGTGGTTTCTATAATGGAGTTCTTTTTGATGTCGATAACGGAGTTCCTTATATAGCCTTTCAAGATGGATATAATTTAAATAGAGCTATTGTTTTGAGATATTATAATAGTTCATGGGAGGTTGTTGGAGGAAATTATGTTTCTACTGGACAAGGTAATGATATTACCCTGAGAATTAATAATAATATTCCTTATGTTTCTCTTGTAAATGCTGTTTCTTACACAATACCAGTTGCAAATGTTTATAAGTATCAAGGTGGTTCTTGGCAGAACGTTGGTTCTCCTGATTTTTATTCTGATCCAGCTAGCCTTTCTCTTTATATTGATAATGGAACCCCTTATGTTTCTTTTTCTGATTCATCTAATTCTTATAAATTAAGCACTATGAAGTTTGATGGTTCATCTTGGGTTTATGTTGGTAATCAATATTTTTCAATTAATGATGCATATCCATCTATTTTGAGTGTAAACTCGGGGAAGCCATATGTTGCTTTTAGAGATCAGGAAAATTCTTATAAGATGACGGTTATGAGTTACGATGGTTCTTTGTGGAATTTTTTGGGTAATAGAGCTTTCACTAGTGTTATGGCTAGTACTTACTATGGTCTGGATTTTTATGATGGAGTGCCATATATTGCTCTTATTCAGTCGGGTGGTGTTTTTGTTTATAGGTATATTAACGGTGCTTGGGAAATAATTCAATCATCTGGCCTGCCAAGTTCTAGCATTGATGACGTTAGTTTTGTTATAAGTGGTGATAATGCTTTTTTAACTTATAGAGATTATAGTGATTATATTGGAGTGCTAAAATTAGAATAAATTATTAATTTATATTTTTTTAAATATTGCACATTAAAATATTAATTGGAGGACGACACAATGAAGGGAAAAAATTTAATAAAGATGTTTTTTGGTTTCTTTTCTTGTTTGGCGGAGAAAAGAAAAGAAATGAACAATCTATTTGATTGGGAAGTTGATCAATTAAGAAAAAACGGTTTTCCAGAAAAAATTTTGTTTCATTTAGAGAGTCAAAGAAAGAGGGTTGTTAAAAAGGCTTGTAACTATTGTTATCCAGTTTATTTAGATTCAGTTCCTTTTTTTCCAGTGTTTTCTCTTGAAGTTTTAAAAGAAGTGTTTAAATCTCCTTTGCTTAGTATTAATCAAAGAGAGGGAAGTGAACTGAATCTTTTTGATTCTATTAACATGGAAAAGATTTATAATAAAATTGGTTTGGATAAAGATTTTTATTTTTTATTTGGTGCGGGAAATGGCTTGGACGAAGATTCTATTGCAGGAATTTCGCCAGAAAAAGCTGAAAAAGTTTTTGAATGCCTTGACATTACCCCAATGAATGTTAATGAAGCTTTATCTTTTCTTATTTTGTTTTCTAGTTTGTATAATGGTGGCGGAGAGAGGATATCAATTTTAGGATCAAGGTACAGAAAGGAAGATTTTGTTCCCGAACTTTTCAGGTGTCGAAATGGATTTAGACTTTCAGACGATCTAATAAACAATGATGATAAGAAGAAAGTTTATCCAACCTGTTTAAAAAGAATATCTTTTTCGTAAATATTTTTACGAACAAAGAAAAAAAGCGACTTTTATGTCGCTTTTTTAATTTCCCCCAATATTCTTTCGGCGTATTTTTCCTCACCAATTTGTGGTAGCTCGGCACCAATGTATTTAGAAAAATTATTACAAAAATAATCTATTTTATTTATTAAGTCATGAGAGTTTTTAGCTTCAAATAATATTCCTTTGTATTTTTTGATTAATTCACTTATTCCTCCCAAATCAGAAGCTATAACTGGCAAATTAAAGGCCGAAGCTTCATAAATAACTGTTGGTGAGTTTTCGTAACAAAGAGAGGGGACTATTAAACAATCGTGTTTTAGAAGTTCGCCTCTAACTTCATTTCCGCTTTTTTTACCTAAAAAGGATATGTTTTTATTGTCTTTGGCTAGTTTTTGGGCTTGATTCATCAAAGTTCCATCACCTACGATAGTCAATTTTATATTTTGTCTATCTTTGATTTTATTAAAGGTTTTAATTAAAAAAATAATTCCTTTATGTTCTTCAATTTGACCAACAAAAATAAAGTTATAATCTTTTTTGTTTTCTATGACTTCTTTTTTTATTTCACTTTTTTTAAAAGCTAAGGGATTATCTAAAACTAGTTTTTTACTTTTTTTAAAGAAATCTCTTCTCAAATGTTTTTCTAATAACCATTTGGAAGGCGAAACAATTAAATCGGGTGAGGAGCTTATTTTTTTGTTTAATAATTGAAAAATTTTAGCAGCTAAAGTATTGGCTATATTTTCTTGGTGATAAAAAATTAATCCTGATGGATGAATTAGTTGAATGTCGTGCAGTATATGAACGTGTTTTATTTTTAATTGCCTGATTATAAAAAAACTTAAAAAAGACAAGCCCATTAAATTGTTGCTAATAACTAAGTCTGGTTTTTCTTTTTTTAAAATTTTTTTTAATTTTAAAGATTTTTTGATATTAAAAACATTATCTATTTGCCAGAGAAGGCGGTAGGTATAACTATAGTCTTTTAGGTTGTAATATTTGGAGTTTATATAATAAGTTTTGGGAGATGTGTTTTCTTCTTTTTTGTTTTTTGGCTTGGTGGTAACTAAAAAAACTTGATGACCTAAGGATTGTAGTTGGTTAACTGTTATTTCAGCTACTTTTTCGGCACCACCTTTTTGATAGGGTTTGTATAAATTGTTGATTATAGCTATTTTCATAAGCTTATTGTAGCAAAAGATAAGCGATTAAACAATTTTTTTATATTAGTACTTCTTCTATCTTAGAAACAAATACTTCTTTCGAATATTTTTTTTCAGCCAAAACTTTAGCCTCTTTACTCATCTTATTTCTTTTTTCTGTATTTTTTATTATATAAGTCAATTTATTTTTTAAATCTTCAATGTTCTTTGGTTCCACTTTTAATCCAGAAATATTATCTTCAAAAACACTTCTTACTCCAGGTAAGTTTGAGGCAATTACTGGCGTGGCACAGGCCATGGCCTCTATCAAAACTATCCCAAAAGCTTCATTATTATTAATAGAGGGAAGTACTAAAACATCGGTTTTTTGATAGTGGTTTGTTAGTTCTTCTAAACTTAGTTTGCCAATAAATTTAACTTTATTTTCTATATTTAAATTTTTAGATAATTTTTGGTATTCTTTTTTTAATTCACCTTCACCGGAAATTAATAATTTGGTATTTTCTAGATTAGCTTGAGCAAAGGCTTGAATTAAGATGTTAACCCCTTTAAAATAATGAGCCTTATCTAGTCCTCCAATAAATAAGATTTCTTTGTTTTCTTTATTATTTTTTTTATCAAAATCAGGACAAAATCTAATAGTATCTACAAAAAAAGGAATTTCTACAAACTTTTCTGGCCAAAGATTAAAATAATTTTTTATTTGACTGTATTTAATATAATCAAGTGAGGCACAAACTATTTTATCAGCTTTTTCAAATAGAGATTTTCTGATTAATGTTTCTGGCCAAGACAAAATTCTGAAAAAGATATTTTTATGTTTAACATCCATGTGATAATGAATGATTAATTTTTTTTGCGGATTTAATATTTTAAATAGCCAGATTATAAAAGCCGTACCAAAAAAGGGGTAGTGGAAATAAATCAAATCAAATTCTCTCAGTTTTTTTAAGAGTTGCCACAAAATGCCAGCATGACCTAAATCGGGTAGCGCTTTTAAGTTAATAATATTTTTTTCAGTATTATTTTCTTTTTTATTTTTTTTAGTAAAAACAAAAGACTGGTGATTTTTTTGAAACACTTCATGATTTTTGTAAGCTGAGGTGCCAATTCCACCGGCATAGGGAGGGTAAACACAAACCACTTGGGCAATTTTCATATTATCTTTTTTTTGTTATAGTATTGCTATGAGAGTTTTAAAGATTTTAAGACAAAATATTCTAACAGTTTCTCTTTTTTTTATTTCCAGCATTGCTATCATTGGATCTTTTTTGTATTATTTCTGGGCTTTAAATAATTTTTCTTATTTTATTCTTTTATTTTTAAGCCTTTTGACTAGCACTGTCTTTTTTTATTTTATCATTTATAAGTCTTATCGGCAAGAAAAAGAACTAGGTAGTAATTTAAATTCAAAGACTCTTTTTATAAATTTTTCTCTTTTTTTATTAGCTTTCTTTTTGTTTATTTCTTTAATATTGGCTCTATCTGGGGCTTCTAGCGATTTAGCCATAATATCTCCTTGGCATCTTATTCCTAATTATTTTTATTTACTTTTATTTGTTTTTTTATCTTTATTGTTTGTTTCTTTTTATCTTAATTCCTCTTTTTCTAAAATATTAATTGTTTTAGCTTATTTTCTTTTTTTCTCAATTTCTTTCTTTGTTTATAAAATAGCTTTTGGCTATGATCAATTACTTCATCAAAGAGCTTTAAGTGAGATATTGCAGTTTGGCTTTATAAACCCTAAAACTTTTTATTATATTGGACAATACTCTTTAGAGTTTTTTTTGGTTAAAACTTTGCCTTTAAAATTAGAGTTTGTTAGTCGAAGCTTGGTTCCGGTTTTATCAGCTCTTTTTATTCCTTTAAGTTTTTTTAAGGTTTTTAAAAATAAAATAAGTTCTAATTATTATTACTTATTAATTTTATTATTACTTCTACCTTTTTCTATTTTTACTTATACTGTTCCACAGAATTTAGCCCTCTTCTTTTTAACTATTTTAATTATTTTCTCTTTGGATAAAGATTTTATTTCAGAAAGAAAAAATTATATCTTCTTGTCCGCCTTGGCTTTAGCTTCCTTTTTTGTTCATCCTTTGGCGGGTATTCCAGCAGTTATTTTTGTTTTTATTCTTTTTCTATCAAACTTAGAAAAATCGCAGCAATCATTTTGGCGACGTATTTTTAAAAAAGAGAGTGGAGATAAAATTTTTAAAAAAATATTAATTATAATTTCTTATCTTGCTCAAATATTTATTTTGCCAATTCTTTTGTTTTTTGTTGGCGGAAAATTAGCTTGGCCACAAATTGGTTTTCAGTTTTTGATTCCTAAATTTTTGGGACAAGAAAACGTTTATTTAAACACTGTCTATTTTTTATTTTTCAATAGATTTTATTTATTTTTTGTTTTATTTTTAATTGGACTTTATTTTTGGTTTAAAAAGAAAAGGGAAGTGCGCTCTAATATTTATCTTTATAATTTCTTAGCTTTATTTTTATCTTATATTTTAAGCTTATTTGTTTCTTTTCCCTTTTTAAGTGATATTGATAAAAATTCTTACTCTCAAAGAGTTTTAATTATTTCTTTATTATTTTTAATTCCAATATTTTTGAATTTATTTTTAGAAATTATTGAAAGAGTTAAAAAACAAGAAAAAAATTTTAAATTTTATTCTATCTTGTTCTTGTTGTTGTTTTTGCTATCATCACTTTATTTAAATTATCCCCGTAAAGATAATTATTTTAATTCTCGTGGTTATTCAGTTTCTAGCTCTGATTTTGAGGCAGTAAAATTGATTGAGGATGTTAAAATTAATGATAATTATATAGTTTTAGCCAATCAACAAGTGGGCGCAGCCGCTATTAAAGAGTTGGGGTTTAAGAGATATTATGACGGTTGGCTATATTATTCAGTTCAAACTGGTGGCTTGTTTTATGATTATTATTTAAAAATGTTAGATAACCCAGACAGGAAATTAGTAAAAGAGCTTTTATCTCAAGTAGAAGCTGACAATGCTTATCTTGTAGTTAATGACTATTGGTGGGCTTATGAGCGGATAATAAATGAGATGAAAGTAGAGGCTGATGATTATTATCAAATAGCCGATGGCCAAATATCAGTTTTCCACTTCAACTTGACAAAATAATTTTAATGTGTTATAATGTAAAAATACGATAAAAAAATAATTAATCGCGTAAAGACACTCGCTTTTATCTTGCGTCTACGTGACTAGAATATTAAACTTGTGTTAAATTTTAAAAAAATCTCGTTTCTAATCTTGGCTTTTGCCTTGGTTTTTATGTTTGGTGTAAACAAAACTAATGCTTCAAGTAATAGCCTAATTGTTTCATCTGGTTATAGTAATAGTGTTATTAATTTTAATGCCTTGTATACTTATTATTCTGGGCAGACAGAGATTCAATTAAATAGAATGAATCTTACTGCTCCTGTTTCTAACTCGGAACCAGTTCAAACCGGGTCTATGACTTTTCATAGTAGCATAGCAAATCCATATATTAAAAATTTTAAAATTAAAGATTTGTCTAATAATCAAATTTTAGCCTCTGTTAATAGTTTTAATGCAAATGTAGTTGATCTTATTGTTAATTTAGTGATAAATCCAGGAGAAACTAAAAACTTACTTTTAATTGGTGACGTCAATTCTGGTGTTCCAGCTAATACTCAGTTTACAGTTGATATGATTCATCCCAATAATCTACCCGCTCAAGGCTATAATTCTGGACTACCTGTTAATGTTTCCGGTAAAACTTTTAGTAAAAGAATTATAATCAATCCTTATCCGGTAATTACTAAGCTTGATAATATTATAAGTAAAGATAAAATTGATATTATTTGGAAAACAGAAAGTGGAAGTGATGATTGTACTGTTATTTATAGCACCAAAGATTCTAATTTAGATGATGATGCTTTAGTACCCGGAAGAGATCCAGAGGATTATATTTTCGGTTCAATTTTCGCCGCTAGTGATGGACCTTATTATAATTTAACTTTAAGAAATCAGGGAAGCGAAGCTAAATTTTTTCAAGGTAAAAAGGCTTACTATAAGATTATCTGCTATAACAGAAATAGGGACAGAAGTGTAAGCCCAGTCTATTCATTTGACTTACTTGGGGGTTCTGATTATGTAAGGCCAGATTTAACTGTAACGAATATTAGTTTTACGTCTTCAAATATGAATGAAGAAGGTGTTTTATCTGTTACTATAAGAAATTTAGGAGGTGATTTAAACAGCACAACTGGTTTAATGAATTGGTATAACAATTTTAGTGCTCAAAACTTTATTTTTACTAATTATTCTAATCCAACAATTTCAAGTTTTACTACTAGTAGAAATATTCCTTCTTCGTCTAATCCTCTTAAGACAAATGAGTTTATCACTTTTTATTGGAAGGGGAAATTTAATACTCATGGTAATCTTTATTTACATTTCACTGTTAATAATAATAAAGAACTAGATGAATTAAATTATAATAACAATACTTTTACTACTGGTATAAAAATAAATCAAACTATTTCTAATAACCAAATCACCAACATCAACCAAGCTTCACAATCTTTAGCTCAAGGCAATGTAAATGAATTACTTTCTCAAATTAATCAACTTAGAAATCAGGTTCGTGAACAGGAAACTCAAATTAAATATTTACAAAATTTAACAACAGAATTATCTAGGATAAGTGCTACTATGCAAACTGCTGTTAATACTTTTATTACCTATGGTGTAGATGACAATACTAAAAGATTAGGGGAAGGTGAAAGAGCAGCTGTTATCAACTCTTATCAATCAGCTTATGGCAAGTTACCAAACTCAGAATCAGAATTAAATGATGTAATTAAAATTGCTAACGGTCGTTGGCCATCCATTACTAATTTTAGCGCCGAAAACAGAGCTAAGGCTGAATTTAAAAATATTTACAAAAGAGAAGCTAACATGAGCAGTGCCAATGACAACGCTGCTGTAACTATCATGGCTTATGGTCTAAGGCAAAGAGCTGAAAATAGAAATTTAAATAGTGAATCAGCTGGTCTAAAGATATTTAAGGGTATTTACAGTAGGTTACCTCAAAGCACTAACGATTGGAATATCTTACAAGCTATAACTTATTCAGGAGCTACTAGATAGATAAAAAATTAACATACATTAAAAAAAACTACTCAATTTATTTTGGGTAGTTTTTTTTATTATTAATTTAAGCTTAATTTAATTCATTTGTACTATACATTATATAAGCTTGTTTGACTTAGAAATAATTTTAATATAATATATTAATATAACAATTTTGTTATATTGATTTGAAGCTATCAATGAACAAAATTAAAGAATATTTAAATTCTAGAGGTGATAATATTGTTTTTGTGTATGTAAATAATTTAACTAAAACTGGTAGACTGGATCATGCCAAAAAAATATTAAAAACAATAGAAAGGCTAGAAAATAATAATTTCGAATTATTATTAAAAATAAAATTAGCTAAAAAGCTAAAAGGATTTAATAATATATTTGAACTTATTGTCAACTGGAAGGACGCTAATTATAGAATATTTTTTTCTATTATAAATAATATTTTTTATTTAACTAATATTTTTAATAAGAAAAAACAAAAGACGTCTTCAAAGGAAATAAAATTGTCAGAAAAAAGAAAAAATGAAATTATAAATAATTTAAAATAATATGAGTACTAATAATTTAAAAAAAGAATTATTTAAAAACAAAAAGTTCAAAAAATATTATAATAATTCATCTGATTTAAATTTAGAAATATCAGAAAGCATTATTAGTGCCAGGCTAAAAAATGGTCTTACTCAAGAAGAGTTAGCTGGGCTTCTTAACACTAAACAATCTAGTATTTCCAGGTTGGAGAGGGGTTTGTCTTTGCCTAGTTTAAGTTTTTTATTAAAAATTGCTGAGGTTTTAGGTATGAGATTGTCAGCTCCAAAATTTTTTACTTACCCTGTTAATACTTCTTGTAAGAGTAGTGTCTAGTGTTTTTGATTACTTAATTCTGTTATTATTTTTATTAAAAATTTAAATTAGATTTAAATAAATTTTGTTAAAATAAATAAATTATATTTATTAATTTATTTATGGGGAAGAACAATTTATGCTTTATTGATGGTCAAAATTTATATATTGGTACAAAATTAGAAGAAGATCCTTGGATTATTGATTTCAAAAAATTAAGAAAATACTTAAAGAAAAAATATAAAATCAAAATTGAGTAAAAAACAAAAACCACTAGAAAACTAGTGGTTTTTTGTTAAAAAAGGAATCTCCACTTAGGCTAAGCCAATGTCTTGAGGCCCTCTTCGTATGTATGTCCTTACTATAGCAAATTTTTTATAAAAAATCAATAGTTATTTTTATAAATAAAAAAAGGAAACTTGATATTTCCTTTTTAAGAATTTTTTATTTTACGACCTCCAAACTATTACTTTTCTTATTTAAAGTTAATAGCTAAAGATATCACTCCCTTTATTTTACCATCTTCAAGATCATAAAGAGGTGCTCCCCATAAAGTAAAACCTTCTAAAACTTTTATTTCTATTCTTGGACCCACTCCGTTGAATCTTCTAGCCATTAGACCGGCAGAGATTTTTTTCCACGACTTCATTGCTTGAGTGTGGTACCAATAGTTATCGTCTCCTTGTCCTTTTTCAGCTACTAAAAGGAAATGCATTCCAGGTTTAAAGGCTATAAAAGCGCTTGTTGCCATTCGGAATTTATTTCCACCAGTTTCGATACCAGCTGAAATAGAAAAGCATGAATTGGGGGTAGGCGAGAACGTTGGTCCAAAATTTGCCTCAGCCCAACCAGCCTCGCTTATTAAAGAAAAAAAAGTCAGACCAAATTTTTCGTTAAAATTTTTACTGGCAGAAAAATTGATTACTGAAGTAATTTTTTCTTCATTAATTTGACCGAAAAATTCCATCTTTTGTCCTGAGACAGAAAAAAGAGTTGAAACTAAAAGTAGGGAAGAAAGTAATAGATTTTTTTTTGGTTTTTTTAAGTTCAACAATTAGATTATTTAGTAAAATCTTTTTGTTAAATGATCTTGCTAAATAATCTAATTTTAAACTATTTTTCAAAGTACAAGCACTAACCTCAAATTATATCATATTTAAACTATTTTGTCAATATCGACAAAAAGCTTAATTATTATTATACTTTTATTATAAAATTAAGCTTAATTGAATGGAAAATATTGAAAAACATAAACAAAACTGGGAAAAATTAGGTGAACTTGATCCTTTATGGGCGGTTTTATCTGATAATAACAAAAGATTCAATAATTGGAATTTAGAAGAATTTTTAGCCACCGGTTTGTCTGAAGTGGAAAATGTTTTTACTGTTATGCAAGAATTAAAACTCGGACAGGAGAGGGGGAGAATGCTTGATTTTGGCTGTGGTGTGGGACGTTTGGCTCGTCATTGGTTAAAATATTTTGATAAATATGTTGGATCAGATATATCATCTAAAATGTTAGAAAGAGCTCGAAAAATAAATCAAGATTTATCGGTAGAATTTTATGAAAATCAGGCCGATTTAAAAATATTTGAAGATAATAAATTTAATTTTATTTATTCCGGAATAGTTTTGCAGCATATGCCCAACAGAGAAACTATTAAGAAGTATATTTTAGAGTTTAAAAGAGTTTTAAAAAAAGATGGTGTTTTGGTTTTCCAATTACCAGCAGAGATTCCTTGGCGTTTTCGTTTACAGCCAATTAGAAAAGCTTATTCGATTTTAAAATTTTTGGGATTGAGCGATGATTTTCTTTATAACCACCTTGGGTTTTATCCAATTAAAATGAATTTTATTTCTGAAAATGATATGAAGAATTTTTTAGAGAAAGTTGGTTTTAAAGTTGTTAATGTTAAACAAGATTCTTATTGTGGGCCACTGGTAAAAAGTTGTACTTATTATTGTCAAAATTAATTTATTATTTAAATTGAAATAAAAGATGGCTAATTATAAAAAACAAAAAGCCTTCACCCTCGTCGAACTCTTGGTAGTAATCGCTATTATTGGCATACTAGCCACTCTGGCTGTTATAGCCTTACAACAAGCTCGCTCTCGTGCTCGTGATTCTAAACGTGTAGCTGACGTTAAACAAACCCAAACCGCCCTAGAGCTATTCTTTAATGAACAAGGCCGTTATCCTACTGTAGAAGAATGGAATAGTGGTACTCTCATTACTTCTAGTGGAGAAATGTTAATGATTAATATTCCTACTGCTCCTTATCCAGCTGATGGTGTCTGTGATCCTAATCAAAATACTTTTTATTATCAAGTTGATGATGATTATTCTACTTATTCTATTTCTTTCTGTTTAGGAAATGACATTTCCAATTTAGAAGAAGGATTAAAATGTGCTACTCCTGGAGGAATACTAAACGATGATTGTTCAGGCAGTGAAACCGGAGGTAGTGAATCTACTGCTTGTTACCCAGACTGTCAAGCCGGTTATATTTGTCAGAGTGGTTCTTGTGTAGTTGATACTTTTGAATGCGGTCAAGCTGTCTCCTATAACGGTCACACTTATCCTACAGTTGCTATCGGTGATCAGTGTTGGTTTAAAGAAAATCTTAGAACTGATAAATTTAAAAATGGGGAGTCAATAACTTTGATTTCTGGTACATGGCCAAGTCTGTCTAATATTGTTGTGGGTCTTAATGATATTTTTTATGGTTTTTATCAGAATGATAGTTCTTTGGGTGATGCTTATGGCTATTTATATTCTGGTTATGCAAATTTGGATCCAAGAGGATTGTGTCCTGATGGATGGAAAACTCCTTCTAGGTCGGAGTGGTTAGAGCTAGTAGGCTTAATTTCCCCAGAGACGGGATTAAAATTAAATTCTTGTTACATGATTGATTCTCCTTTAGGGGGTAGTTGCTCAACTGATATTCATCCTCGCTGGAATTCTTCTTCTTATTATAGCGATGATAGCTTTAATTTTTCTGCCTTACCAGGAGGTTATGTTAATGGTGGAAATCCTTCTTATTCTTCTGGGCTGGGAACACAATCTCATTTTTGGACAATAACTCCTTATAGTTCTGATAGAATTTACCACGTGTATTCTCATGCCCTTAATTCAACTGGTTTTATGGCGGAAAGTAATATGTATGATTGGAGAAATGGAGGTAGATATATAAGATGTATTAAAGAAAGACCTATTGATGGCAAAACTATTCCAATTGTTTCCACTGATACTATATCTAATATCACTGCTAATCAAGTGACGTTAAGTGGTTCAATTTCTAGTGATGGTGGTTTACCAGTTTACTCCAAGGGTTTAGTTCTAAGTGAAGACCCAAATCCTTTTGTTGGTTCAAGCGGCTCTAAAGTTACTAATGTTTCTCCGGGAGTTGCACCTTTCACAACAACAATAAAGGGCTTGTCTCCTGGAAAAACTTATTATATTAGAGCTTATGCTGCCAATGAGCTTGGTATTGCTTATGGTGACGTTTTAGAATTTGATTCACTTGATCCTTGCGAAGGAGAGTCTTATGTTGATTACAATGGTCATTCTTACGAAATCTTAGGGATGGATACTAATTGTTGGTTTTTGGAAAATTTGAGAACAGAAAAATTTAATAATGGAGAAGATATAAAAAGACTGACTACTTATCCTGGTTGGAGAGCTTTGTCTTATTATATTTCTACTGATTTTGTTAATAATTCAGCTCTCGGGTCTTATAGTAATGATGTTAATTTAGAAAATGCTTATGGTCTGTTATATTCTGGTCATGCTATTTTTGATCCAAGAGGATTATGCCCAGAAGGGTGGAGGCTTCCAACTAGAAGTGAGTGGGTTTCACTAGTTAATTCTATATCTCCCGATACTGGTCTTAATTTACATTCTTGTAGAAAAATTGGCTCTCCTTTAGGTGGTAGTTGTTTAACCGATGTTCATCCTCGTTGGAATTCTAGTTCTTTTTATGGCGATAATAAGTATAATTTTAATGTTCTTCCCGGTGGTTATATTTACGGAGGCACTAATGCTAATTTTACGGGTTTAGGAGCATATGCTAATTATTGGACTTCTGAATATTTAATATCAGACACGACATATGGAAGAGTTTATTATGTTAATTTTCATGAATCTAATAGCACAGGATTTAATCACCAAGATAATACTTATTCTTTTAGAAATGCAGGCTTAAGCGTTAGATGTATTAAATAATATTTATAATTGTTAAATGGAAAATTTAATTAGAAAATTTAATGAACTCAGGGAAGAGGTTTTACGAGTTAAGGAAACCTTGAATATTGAAAGAAAAAAAGTTAGAGCTAAAGACTTAAATTTTTTAATTTCTCAAGATAATTTTTGGCAAAATAACGAAGAAGCGGTAAAAGTTACTCAAGAATTAGAAGATTTAAAAACAGAAATAAATAATTTTGAAGAGTTAGAAAAAGAAATTAGAGAAATGGAGGAATTAGCTGCTTTGTCAGGAGAATATCAGGATGACTCAGTTTATGATGAAATTAATAATAAATTTCAAGAGCTAGAGAGTAAATTTAAAAAATTAGAATTTTTACTTTTGTTTTCAGAAAATCAAGATAATAGTTCGGCTATAGTTTCTGTTCATGCTGGAACTGGTGGAGTTGATGCTCAGGATTGGGCTGAAATGTTAGAGAGAATGTATTTAAGGTTTGCTGAAAAAAAGGGTTTTAAAATAGAAATATTAGACAGGGTGGTAGCTAATGAGGCTGGCATTAAAAATTCTACTTTTAGAATAAGTGGTGCTTATGCCTATGGTTATTTTAAGAGCGAAAACGGGGTACATCGTTTGGTGCGCATTTCTCCTTTTGACGCTGAACAAATGAGACATACTTCTTTTGCTGGTGTTGAAGTTATTCCCGAATTAAAAGATAATTCTTTTATTGATATAGATGAGAAAGATTTAAGAATAGATGTTTATCGTTCGTCTGGCCCTGGAGGGCAAAGTGTTAATACTACTGATTCAGCTGTTCGTATTGTTCATATTCCAAGCAATATTTCAGTTGCTTGCCAAAGTGAACGATCTCAGCACCAAAATAAAGAGAGAGCTCTGGCTGTTTTAAAGTCAAAGCTTTATAAAAAACAACAAGAAGAAAGAGATGAAAAAGAAAAACAAATAAAGGGTGGTGCCGGACAAGGTACTTGGGGCAAGCAGATTAGGTCTTATGTTTTTCAACCCTATCAAATGGTTAAAGATCATCGTACTAATTTTTCAGTGAGTGATATTTCTAATGTTATGGACGGAGACTTGGATTCTTTTATTGAATCTTATTTGTCATTGCTTTTAAAGAATAAGAATAAATAATTGATTATTTATTTATTTTTAATTTTATTATTTTTTATTAATATTTTTTTATAATACCGCTTTAGGCGGTATTTATGTTTTTAAAATATTTTTGGATAGTTGTTTCTATTTCTTTTTCTTTAGGCTTGTGTCTGGCTAATATTTTTTTGGATTTTTCTAAAAGAGAAGAATTTTATTTTTTCTCTTTATTTTTATTATTTTTAATTTTATCCTTTTTCTTTTTTAAATTAAATAAAAATTCTTATTCCAATAAACTTTCTTTATTTTTACTTTTTATTTCTTTTTTGTTTTTTGGTTTTTGGCGTTACTTAATTTCTTGGCCAGATTATAATGATAAGCATATTATTTATTATGCCAAACAAACTAATCGATTAATTTGTTCAATTGAAAATATTGAACTGAAAAATGAACAACAGAAAATAAAAGCCCAAGTTTTAAAAATATTAAGCGACAAAGGAGAAACAAACGTCTCTGGTAAAATTTTAATTATTGGTGAAAAATTTCCTTTATATAGAGTGGGTGATATTTTAGAAGTAGAAGCTTTTTTGGAGAAAGGAAGTAAAATTGCTAATTTTGATTATAATCTTTACCTTAAAAGAAATAATATTTCTCTATTTTCTTCTTATCCAAAAATTAAAATAGTGGGAGAATTAAACAAACATTTTCTTTTTAAAAAACAAATTTTAGGGATTAAAAAATATTTAATAAGTGTTTTTGACTTTAATCTTTCTCTTGAATCAGCTTCCTTAGCCAAGGCTATTTTATTGGGCGATAAAAGTGATTTAAGTTATGAACAAAAAGATGTTTTTTCCAAATCGGGTCTGAGTCATTTGGTGGCTATTTCTGGTTTGCATATTAGTTTGCTTTCAGGTTATTTTTTAAATTTATTATTATCCTTGGGGTGCTCTCGTCGAAAATCTTTTTATTTTATTAATATTTTTTTATTATTTTATTTAAGTTTGATTGCTTGGCCGCCCTCTGCTTTCAGGGCTTATTTAATGGGCTCTTTGTCTCTTCTTTCTGTTTACTTAAACAGAAAGGGAAGCGTAGTTAACGTTTTGTTTTTTTCGGCTTTTATTCTGTTAATAATTAACCCCTTTTTGTTATTAGTTGATTTGGGTTTTCAATTATCATTTTTGGCTGTTTTAGGTATTATTTATATCTATCCCAGGTTTAAAGAATTTTTATTGAAAATTATTTTTAAATTTAAAATATTAAAATGCAAAAAAATTGTTGCCAATATTTTGGATATTTTTAGTCTCACCTTGTCGGTTCAATTAATAACAGCACCTATTTTAATTAAAAGTTTTGAGCAACTTTCTTTAATAGCGCCTTTATCTAACTTATTTGTTTTATGGCTAGTTCCTTTTATTATTATCTTTTTGATTTTGGGATTATTTTTGTCATTTTTATTTCCTTTTTTATCTTCTCTCTTGTTTGTCCCGGCCGAAGCTTCTTTTAAATATTTTAATTTTATTGCTGAAAAATCTTTATTATTTCCCAGAGCTTTTATTGAGTTAAAAATTAGCTTATCTTTCTTCTTTTATTTTTATTATTTGTTGTTGTTTTATTTTATTGTGAAAACAAAAAAATAGGCTTTTAACCTATTTTTTATTATCGTCAGTAATTATTTTTTTGTAGATTTTTTACTAGCTGATTTTTTAACTGTTTTTTTTACTTCTTTTTTCACCCCTTTTTTTACTTCTTTCTTTTCAGTTTTATTTTTGTTTTTAGCTTCAGCTTGTTTTAGTAAATTTTTTTGTTTTTTTTCTTCTTCAATTTTATCGTTTTTCTTCATGGTTCGAAGGCAGGTTGTACAAATTTTTGCCTTAATTCCCATGACATTTTTGTTTTGTAAATTAATTCCTTGTCTTTTTAAAGTTTTGATATTAGAGTGTGATCTGCTGGCGCCTTTAGTTGAGCTTCTTCCACAGATATCGCATTTCTTTCCCATATGATTTTCTTAAAATTTATAAATTTATATTATTCTTTTTCAAATATGTGCTAATTGTAGCATAAATTTAAAAATAATCAAGAGCAATTTAAATTACTTATTTTTGTTAAAAAATATTTAATCTCAGGTTAATTGCCTTAAATCACTTACTTTGTTATAATTATAAAAAATAATTAAGAAAAAAAACATGTCTATAACTATTTTATCGATAGCTATTTTAATATTTTCTATCATAGTTCATGAGGTTGCTCATGCTTGGATGGCTGATAAATTAGGTGATCCAACTGCCAGAAGTTTGGGGCGTTTAACTTTAAACCCTATACCTCATATAGATCTTTTTGGTTCAATTTTATTACCTTTATTTTTTGTGTTGTCGGGGTCTAATTTTTTATTAGCTTGGGCCAAACCGGTTCCTTATAACCCTTATTTAATAAGAGACAAGAAATTTGGTGATTTAAAAGTGGCGCTTGCTGGCCCAGGGTCAAATATTGTCATGGCTATTTTTTTTGGCTTGGTGGCTCGTTTTATTCCTTTGGCTCAGGGCTTAAAAAGTTCTTTGGCTGTTTCTTATTTTTCAGGTGAGAATAATTTTATTCTAAATAGTATTTCTGGTAATTTTTTGGCGGTGATTTTTGTGATGTCAATTATTTTTTGTTTTTTGAATTTACTCTTAGCCTTTTTTAACTTAATTCCAATACCTCCTTTAGATGGTTCTAAGATAATTTCTAATTTTTTGCCAGAAAGAGCCAAAATGAAATTTTTTGTTTTGGAAAAATATGGAATTTTTATTTTGTTAATATTTTTATCCTTAGGTTTGTTTAGATTTTTGTTTTATCCTTTAATTTATTCTTTTTCGTTTATAGTTGGAGTTTAATTTTTGTGAAAGTGTTTGCTTTGTTGCTTAGTTATTTACTTTAAAGCTATCATAGCTCTTGACAATAATAACAATTATCTATATAATTTTATTATAGAAAATATTTTTAGAAATATTTGCTTTTTGTATTTTGTAAAACTGTTATAAATTGCTTATTTTTATTGAGTAATTTATATCGTTTTTATTTTTTTGATGGATAAAAAAGAGAATCAAGTAATCGATTCAAAAGATTTTATTGAATTAAAGGGTGAAGTTACCGAACTTATGCCGGCTGCAACTTTTAAAGTTCAGTTGGAAAATGGTCATGAAATAATGGCTCATTTGTCGGGTAAAATGAGGATGTATAAAATTCGTCTTCTTCCTGGAGATAAGGTTAAGGTTCAGATGAGTCCTTATGACCTAACCAAGGGAAGAATAGTTTTCCGCCTTTAATTCTTTTTAATAGTTTATAAATTAAAAACTGACATTTGTTGTAAGATTTTTATTTTGCGATTTTTCCAATAAAAATTTATAATGTTTAGTTAATATCAAATATGAAAGTTAGAGCCAGTGCTAAAAAAATATGTAAAGATTGTAAGATAGTTCGTCGCAAGGGGCGAGTTTATGTTATTTGTAAAAACCCTAAGCACAAACAGCGTCAAGGTTAATTAATTTTTTAAATAAATAAAAAAATTTATGGCAGTAAGAATATCAGGCATTACAATACCAAATGATAAAAGAGTAGAGGTTGCTTTAACCTATATATTTGGTATTGGTCCTAAATTTTCTAAAGATATTTTAGAAATGGCTAAAGTTAATAAAGACACTAGGGTTAAAGATTTGAAAGAATCAGAGGTTAATACTTTAAGAGAAATAATTGAAAAGAAGTTTTTAACAGAAGGTGACTTACGTCGTGAGGTTGCTAGTAACATAAAAAGAGTTAAAGAAATTGGGGCTAGAAGAGGTGTTTGTCATACTAAGAGATTACCGGTAAAGGGACAAAGAACAAAAACTAACAGCAGAACAGTTAGGGGTAATAAAAGGCTTACTATGGGCTCTGGTAAAAGCAAGGCTGCTGCTCAAAAGACCTAATAATATTAATAAGATAAAATAATAAAATATGTCAGAAGAAAAAAAAGACAAAAAAATAGAGGAAACAAATAAAAAGGAAAACGTTGCAGTTAACGAAGATGAGTTAAGTGACGATTTTTCTGTTGGTGATTTAGATGATGATTTGTTTTCTGATGGACCCTCTAACCCTAACGAAAAAGATGAAACAGAAGATTTGCCTGAGGAGATAAAGCAAAAGCTAGAAAAAAACAAACAGGCTAGAAGTAAAAAGAAAATAATAAAAAAGAAAAAGAAAAAAGAGAATGTTAAGGTTAAATCTGGACATGCTTATATCAGTGCTACTTACAACAACACAATTCTTTCTTTAACTGATAAAAATGGTAATGTTATTTCTTGGGCTAGCGCTGGTATGGCTGGTTTTAAAGGTGCTAAAAAGGCAACTCCTTATGCTTCTCAAATTATAACTAAAATAGCTGTTATGAAGGCTAAGGAAGAGTTTGGCCTAGAAAGTGTTAAGGTTTTTGTATCTGGAGTCGGCACTGGCCGTGAAGGAGCTATTAGAGCTCTTAATGCCAATGGTTTGGAAATTGAATCAATAAAAGATACAACTTCAGTTCCACATAATGGTTGTAGACCAAAAAAACCTCGAAGAGTATAAATATTTAATTATTATATAATATGGGAAAAAATTTAGATGCAAAATGTAAGCAATGCCGAAGGATAGGAGAAAAACTTTTACTTAAAGGTGAGAGATGTTCTTCTGCTAAATGTGCTATGGTGAAGAGAAATTATCCACCAGGCTTTCATGGCCCAAAAGGAAAAAAGAGGTTAACTGATTACGGTTTGCAATTAATCGAAAAACAAAAGGCTAGAAGATACTATGGTCTAACTGAAGGTCAGTTTAAAATATCTTTTGATAAGGTTCAAAGAAAAGGTGGCGATGTTGGAACTAATTTTTTGAAATTTTTAGAAATGAGACTTGACAATGTTATTTATAGATCAGGAATTGCTTCTTCTAGAACTTTGGCTAGACAATTAGTTAATCATGGTCATTTTAAAATCAATGATCGTAAGGTTAATATTCCTTCCTATCAAGTTAAAGTTGGTCAAGTTATAAAAATCAAAAAAAGCTCTCTTAATAATAAATATTTTAAAATGTTGCCAGAAAAATTAAAGAGCTTGGCTTCAGAGCAGAAGAGTTGGTTGGGAACAGATGCTAAAGAGTTATCTGTTAAGGTTTTACACGAACCAAGAATTCAAGACTTGCCTTTAAATATCAAAACTCACATGATTATTGAGTATTACTCAAAATAATATATTAAAATAATTCACTCTACTTATATGGAAAAAATAGCCTTAGCTAAAAAAATAGAATTTAATCAAGATCCTAAATCTAATGATGGTTCAGTTATAATAGAACCTCTTCATCCTGGTTATGGAATGACTCTAGGTAATTCTTTAAGAAGGGTTTTGCTTTCCTCTCTTTCTGGGGCTGCTGTTGTAGGGGTTAAAATAAAAGGAGTAAAACATGAGTTTATGTCTCTTGCTGGTGTAAAAGAGGATGTTATTGATATAATTTTAAATTTAAAACAATTAAGGTTGAAAATTTTTTCTGAAAGTGAAGAGCCAATAAAATTAGAAATTAATGTTAAGGGCAAAAAACAAGTAACAGCTGCTGATATTGAAAAAAATAGTCAAGTAGAAATAATTAGCAAAGATTTGGTTTTAGCTAATACAACTGAAGCTACTTCTAATTTAAACATGGAGATTTATGTTGCTAAAGGAAAAGGTTATTCTTTGGTAGAGAAGAATAAAAAAGAAGGTAAAGAAATTGATTATATTGAAATTGATTCTATTTTTTCACCAATTTTGTCTGTTAGTGCTAAGGTAGAAAATGTTCGTGTTGGTAAAATGACTAACTGGGACAAATTAATACTTGAAGTAGGAACAGATGGAACTTTAAGTGTTAAAGAGGCTTTTGAAAAATCAGTTAATATTTTAATAGAGCAATTTAAGTCCTTAGTAGATTTAAGTGATGATAACAAAGATTTGAAAACTAAAAAGATTGAAGAGGAAAAAGAGGAAAAGGTTGAAAAAAAGACAAAAACCAAAAAAGAAAAAAAATAATAAATAAAATAATATTTTTATATGAGACACAGAAATAAAGTTAAGACTTTAGACAGAACAAAGGAAGCTCGAGGATTGATGCTTAGAAATTTAGTTTCAAGTATTATTATTCACGAAAAAGTTAAGACAACTAAGGCTAAGGCTAAAGTTGCTAAGTCAGCTGTCGAAAAAACTATTAGTATTGCTAAAAAAGGTGATTTAACCGCCAGAAGAGCCTTACTTAAGACATTAGTTCAACCTAAAGCTGTTGAAAAAGCTATTACTGTTTTAAGTGAAAAATATAAAGAGAAAAATGGTGGTTATGTTAGAGTTATTAAACTTGGTAATCGTCAGGGTGATGGAGCTGAAATGGTTCAAATTGAATTAGTATAATTAATTTAAGACTATAAATATGAAAAATATTGAAAGAAAGCTACACAAAATAGACGCTGAGGGTAAAACCATCGGAAGATTAGCTACTAGCATTGCTACTATTTTGAGAGGAAAAAATAAACCAGAATTTGAACCTCATTTGGATTTAGGTGATGTGGTTGAAGTTTCTAATATTGAAAAGGTAAAATTTACTGGTAAAAAAATTGATCAAAAAAAATATTTTAGTTATTCTGGTTATCGTGGTGGTTTAAAAGAGAAGAAGATGAAGGATGTTTTCGATTCTAAGCCAGCTGAGGTTTTGAAAAAAGCTGTTAGAGAAATGTTAGCTCCAACTAAAATGAGAAATGATTTATTAAAGAGATTAATTATTAGATAATATTTATAATATGAGTGAAGTTAAAAAAACATCTCCAAAAAAGACGGTTAAAAAGCAGGAAACTAAAAAAACTGTGAAAAAAACCAAAGATAAGGTGGTTGATAAAACTGAAAAAGCTTCAGTTAAAAAAGCGCCTTCTACTAAATATATTAGAGCTATTGGAAGAAGAAAAACATCCGTTGCTCAGGTTAGACTTTATTTTCCTGGAAAAGGGGAAATGACTATAAATGATAAAAAAGCATCTGATTTTGTTTCTGAAGATAATTTGAATACTATTTTACAACCATTAAAAGCTTGCTCTAAATTAAATGATTTTGACTTCACTGTTATAGTAAGGGGTGGTGGATCTTTTGGTCAAATAGAAGCTATTAGACACGGAGTGGCCAGAGCATTGCTTAAATATGACCCAGAATTTAAATCAATTTTGAAAACTAATGGATACTTGACTAGAGATCCTCGTCAAAAAGAAAGAAAGAAGCCTGGTCTTAAGAAAGCTCGTAAGGCTCCACAATGGTCAAAACGTTAATATTCTAAAATATACAATAAGGCGCCTAAGGCGCTTTATTTGTTTATAGTATGAAAATTGCTATTGGTTTTATAAGCTACAACCAGAGTAGCTTTAAATACTTACCCTTTTTTTTGCCTAGTCTAAAAAAAGCCTTAGATAATCTTGATATTGATTATCGTCTTTTAGCTTTGGATAATAGTGATAATTTTAATGCTAACAAGACTTACATTGAAGATTTTTTTAAAAAAAATAATTTAACAGAAAAAAGTAATATTTTTTCTTTGGGGTTTAATTCTGGTTTTGCTCGGGGATTTAATTTTTTAATCAGGAAGGCCATTGATTTTGATTGTGACTTGTTTATGGCTATTAATCCTGATGTTGTTTTAGATGAGAATTCAATTTTTGAATTAGTAAGAGCATTTAAATCCAAATCTAAAGAGGAAAGAGTTTCCTCTGTTGGTCCAAAAATATTAAATTGGGATTTTGTTAATGATAAAAAAACTGACATAATTGATAGTTTGGGTATAGGAATGTCTTTTAGTCATCATTTTTTTGATATTAGACAAGGGGAAGAAGATAATACTAATTTTTATAAGGAAAATGTTTTTGGTATTTCTGGGGCAGCGGTTATCTATAATTTGGAGGCTTTAAAGGAAGTGGCTTTTGATGATGGTAATTCTTTGGAGTTTTTTGATGAGTTGATGTTTATGTATAAAGAAGATGTTGATTTGGCTTATAGGTTAAACTTGGCTAATTGGAACTCTTTTTTGGTTCCAGATTCAATTATTTATCATGATCGAAGTTTGTCTACACAGTCTTATAACTTTTTGTCTCTTATTTTTGGCAAAAAGACTAGTTTTAGATCTTGGTCATATCTTAATCAAATGATAATTTTTCTAAAATTTAGAAAAATTAACTTTTCTTTTAAAATTAAATTTTTTAGTTTTTTGAGATTGTTTTTGATATTTTTTTATGGTTTATTCTTTAATTTTAGTCAAATAAAAAAGCTTATTTATCTATTTCCAGAAGTAGAAAAGAGGAGAAAAAACTTGAAAATAAAGGAAAATTGTGTTAATAAAATCGAATCTCTTATTAAAAATACTTGATTTTATTGATTTAAATTACTATTGACTTATTTTTAAAAATATGATTTAATACTATAATGATATTAATTATAAGATAAAAAATATGAAAGAATTGTTTAAAAAAATAATTAAAGAGAAAAAAAGGGATGAACTTATTAAGCTAAATGCAGTAGAAATAGTAAATCAAGTTTTTTCTGATCTTCAGGAAAGAGAAAGGGATGTTTTATCTCGTCGTTTTGCTCTTGGTTGGGATGATTCTCAGACCTTAGAAGAAATTGGAAAGTTGCATAATTTAACCAGGGAAAGAGTTAGACAAATCGAAAGAGCTAGTTTGGACAAGATTAAGAAAATGGAAAATTTAAATAATAAACTAGAATCTGTTAGAGAAGTGGTTGCAAAAATATTGGATGAGCATGGCGGGGTTATGGAGAGAGAGTTTTTATTGGATATTTTGTCGGTTTTAACTTTAGAGATGAGTGATGATGATTTGGAAGATAAGAAAAAAAATTACAGAAATTATTTTGATTTTATTTTATCTAATCTTTTAAATGATTACATTGAAAAAGTTGATAATCATGTTAATTTTGGCTCTTTTTATAAAATAAAAGACAAGGCTATAAATTATTTAGAAGAATTGGTTGATGAGCTAAAAGAAAAAATGTTTTCTTTAAAGAAAACTGTTAAATTTAATGAAGCAGTTGACTTAATTAAAAGCTTAAAATCTTTTGATTTGTATAAAGATAAGTTGATAAAAGGAGTTAGTGATTTAGATTTAACTGATATTTTCAAAAATAAGATTTTTCCAGAAAAAGGAGAAGAAATTAACGAAAATAAAACTTTATATTCTGTTCTTCAGGCAGTTAAAGACATTAATAGGAATAAATTTGGAAACTGGGGGCATGATAGTTGGTCAGAAATTAAGCCAAAGAGAATATCTGATAAAATTTATTTAATTTTAAAAGAAGAAAATCGCCCAATGCATTTTAATGATATCACCAAAAAAATAAATGAAATCGGTTTTGATCATAAAAAAGCTAATGTTGGGTCGGTTCACAATGAGTTAATTTTAGATGATCGATATATATTGTTTGATAGAGGAATTTACGGTCTTAAGGAATGGCAAAAATAATTTTAAAAGAATATTAAGGGCCCTTAGGGGTCCTTTTTTGTATCAAAAAAACTTTGATTTCATTTTAAATTATGCTATTATATAGACACATTTATTCCTTTAATTAATTATGGACATAGTAATTGATTTTACTCCTATTCAAGATTTTTTTAGCCTACCTCCAAACGAAATGTTGATCGTCTTTTTTTTGCGTTTTGGTTGGCTTATTTTTGCTATCATGTTTTTGGCTGCTGTTAGGGTTTTTTGGCTTAGTCATATTAGAGGAAAATGGTTTTCCGGGGTTAAATTTATTTTTTTAGCTATAGATATTCCTAGGGGAAATGTTCAATCACCTCGGGCGGTTGAAAATATGTTTAGTTATCTGGCTGGAGCTCATGGTACTCAAAATTTTTTTGAAAAATGGTTTTTAGGAGAATTTCAATTGTCTTTTAGTTTGGAAATAATTAGTTCGGAAGGTTATACACAATTTTTAATAAGAACGCCTAGTCAATTTAGAAACTTGGTTGAATCAGCTGTTTATTCTCAATATCCTGATGCTGAAATAGTGGAGGTTGATGATTATTGTGAGGGTTTTCCTAGAAAATTTCCTGATGAAGAGTATGATGTTTGGGGAACTGAATTTGTTCTTGGTAATCACTACATGTATCCTATTAAGACTTATAAAGAATTTGAACACTTACTAGGTCCAAGCGAGATAACCTTTAAAGATCCAATGGCTGAGCTTATGGAGCTTTGTAGTAGTCTTAGAAGAGGTGAACATCTTTGGTATCAGATAATTTTGATACCAACTGGCTTTGATTGGATAGATGATGGTGTTGGTGAAATCAATAAGATACTTGGAGAGGCTCCTAAGACTAGCTTTTTAAATAGAATTATTGATTCATTATTAAATTTAATTTCTGATTTGAGTGAGATGATTTTTTCTTTATGGGGTGATGTTGAAACCAAGGAAAAAGAATTTAAAAAATTATCAATGATGGAGCTTACTCCCAAACAGAAAAAAAAGATAGAAGCTATAGAATATAAATCATCTAAACTTGGTTTTTTGTGTAAAATTAGAGTGGTTTATATGGCTAAAAAAGAAGTTATGAACAAGGCTAAGGTGGCTAATGGTTTTGTCGGTTATTCTAAACAATTTTCTTCTCTAGATTTAAACAATCTTAAGCCGGATTTAAAAATGACAGGAACTAAAGTTTCCTATTTTAATAAAGGACCTAGGTTAATTAGAAAGAAAAACAATATAACCAATAATTATATAAATAGGGATGACTGGGCTGGCAGGGAGCCGTTTTTGCTGAATATTGAAGAATTAGCTACTTTGTGGCATTTTCCAATTGAAGCTACGGCTAATGCTCCGCTTATTCAAAAGACACCCGCTAAGAAGTATAAGCCGCCAGCAAATTTGGTGTCAGAGGATTCTTCTTCTAACTTGGGGATTATTAAAGAAGAATTGCTTTCAGGAGATTTTAGTAAAAAAAGAAAAAATGATGAACAGGCTCGAGTCAATGACAAAAAGAGTGAAGAAGAGATTGAACGGGAAAAAATAAAAGAAGAATTGAGAAAAGACTTAATTGAAAATCAACCCAAAGGATCTCCTCCACCTAATTTACCATTTGGATAAATGAAAGATAAAATAAAAAAAATAGGAATAGATGCTAGATTTTACGGCCCTTTTGCTAAGGGCCTTGGTCGTTATACCCAAGAAATAGTAGATAATATTTTAAAAATGGATACTAGAAATAGTTATGTTATTTTTTTAGGTAAGCATAATTTTGATGAACTGGTTGTTGATAAAGAAAATAAAAGGGTAAAAAAAGTTTTAGTTGATATTAAGTGGTATTCCTGGAAAGAGCAGTTATTTTTCCCTTTTTTTATTATGAGAGAAAAACTTGATTTAATTCATTTTACTCATTTTAATGTTCCTATTTTTTGTCCAGTAAAATTTATTGTTACTATTCATGATTTAATTTTAACTAAATTTAAAACAGTCAGAGCTACAACCAAACATCCTTTTATTTATAATTTAAAAGATTTTTTTTATCGCTTAGTTATTAAAAGCGCTTTAAAAAAATCAAAAAAAATATTAACCGTTTCTAACTTTACTAAAAGCGATATTATTCAGCAATTTAAAATAAATCCAGAAAAAATACAGGTTATTTATGAGGGTGTTTCTAATTTGTCGAAGGGAAGAGACTCTTTGTTTGTTGCTAAGTTAAACAAGGAAGAGGTTTTGAGTGATTATAAAATATCACTTCCTTATTTTTTATATGTTGGTAATGCTTATCCTCATAAAAATTTAGAATTTTTAATTGAATCTTTTTTAAAGTGGAATTCAAAAAATAATAAATTTAGATTGGTTATGGTTGGTAAGGAAGATTTCTTTTATAAGAGAGTGAGAGAACATGCTCTTAATTTAGTTAATAAAAATTCTTATGAAAATTCAATTATTTTTACTGGCTATGTTCCAGATGATAAATTGGAGATAATTTATCAGAGAGCTATGGTCTATATATTTCCTTCTTTGTATGAAGGTTTTGGTTTGCCACCATTAGAGGCTTTATTTAATTCTTGCCCAGTTTTAAGCTCTAAAGAGGCTAGCATGCCTGAAATAATTCAAAATGGAGCTTTGTATTTTGATCCTTATGATTATGAAGATTTTTATAATAAATTAAATTTATTAGTTGATAATGAAAAATTACGTCAAAATATTGTTGAACAAGGAAAGAAAGTTTTGAAGAATTATAATTGGTGGGAATGTGCCTATCAGACTAGAGAGGCTTATTTTCAAGTTTTATAAAATTTTATGAGCCAGATAAAAAAACATAAAATAGAAATATTTAATAATGAACATTCTTCTGATTTTGTAGTTGATTTAAGAAGAGGTAAAAAAGAAATTATTAACACTTCTTTATTTTCTAAAGAGAAAGCAGTTAAAACATCAGATAAGAAGTTGAATAATAATGCTATTAATAAAGATTTAAGTAATAATCATTTCTTTAACAACACTTCTATTGATAATAATTTTATTAAAAAGAAGCGAAAAACAGTTTTAAATTATAAAAAAATATTTAATAGAAAAAAGTTTGAAAAAACTCTTTTTTATCCTTTTTGGAAGGTTATTTTTAATTTTGTCAAAAAGATATTTTATTTTTTTTATGATTGGACAGCCGATATTTATGTTTTTTTTAAAAAAATAAGATTATTTAGAAGGTTTTTTAAGTTTATATTTTATATTTTTTATCCTTTTTATTTTATTTTTATCTTAATATACAGACTTTTTTCTAAAATAAGATTTAAAAATAAATTTAGAATTAGTTTTCCAAAAATTAAAATCAAAAGAAATAATAAAAAAAATATAGCTTTTAAACTTGATCAACCAAAACAATTACTTCTTTTTAGTAGTCGACCTAAAAGTGTTTTTAAGTATTTATTGTCTTTTGTTGTTTTTTTATTGTTTATAGTTTTTGTTTTTAAATCAATTGATTATTATAATCTTTATAAGAAGAGTAATTTGCAAGATGACTTAATGTCTTTTTCTTTGGCTGGATTTCAAAGTTTTTCTTCAGCTTCTGAAGCTATTAGTCTTTTTGATTTTTATCAAGCTTATAATAAATTTGATGAAGCTGGTGATAGTTTTGAATCTTTAGATGAAGAATTGAGAAAAGTTGATGAATTATTACTTTTTTTTAGTTTTTTTTCTGATGATCAAAAAATAAAAGCCTTTTCTCAATCTAAAAACTTTTCTAAGGTGGGTATTTATTTATCTTCCTTGGGTAATAATTTAAGCCTATCATTTAATTCTTTATTTTTATTTTTTTCTGGAGAAAATTCTGAAAATAATTTTGATGATTTTTCAGGGCACATTAAAGATTCTTTATCAGACCTAAAAACAGCTAATAAATATTTATTTAAAATAAAAATTGAGGCTATTCCGCTTGATTATCAAGAAAGTTTTATTAAAACTAGGGAGCAATTGTTGTTACTGGAAGATAATTTAGAGATTTTTACTGATTATTTGCCAGCTATTAAAGATTTTTTGGGTATAAAACATGATAAACGTTATTTGTTGGTTTTTCAAAATAATTCAGAGATAAGAGCTAGTGGTGGTTTTGTTGGTAGTTATGCCTTGATTGATATTAAAAATGGCAAGATAATAAATATTGATATTCCAGCTGGTGGTTCTTACGATACAGAAGGTGGGATGAGAACATCAGTTGAGTCTCCCAAGCCATTACATTTGGTAAAAAGCAGGTGGTATTTTTGGGATGCTAATTGGTGGCCAGATTGGATTTTATCGGCTAGGAATTTAATGTGGTTTTTAGAAAAGAGTGGTGGGCCAAGTGTCGATGGTGTTATTAGCTTTACACCTGAAGTTCTTGGTGATTTGTTAGATATTTTTGGTTCGGTTGATTTGTCGGAGAAGTATGGTGTAATTATTGATTCTAATAATTTTCAAAACAATTTACAGGAAGTGGTAGAGGTTATTGGAAATCCGGTTTTATATCAAGATCAAAATTTAAAAACTAATATTTTAAATAAAGTTGATTATGGTGTGGAAAGTGCCAGCACTTCTCGTGAAGAGTTGTTGATTTTAAATTCAGATTTAGAAGAATTATCTCAAGAAAGTATAGTCCAAGATAATTTGTTTTTAGATAATTCAACTACTACCGAAAATTTATTAGCTCAAAATAGGCCAAAAGAAATAATAGGAGACGTTTTTAATGTTTTGCTAGAAAGAGTTATGACTGATATTGATAGCAATAAAGTTTTAAAAATGTTTTTGTCCTTAATTGATAATTTGGATAGAAAAAATATTCTTGTTTATTTTGAAAATAAAAAATTACAAGAGATGGTTGAATTTTATTCTTGGGCTGGTCGAATGAAAGAAGCTAAAAATGATTATTTAATGATCGTTGATTCTAATATCGCTGGCGCTAAAAGTGATAAATTTTTGAAAAAAAATTATTATTTAGAATCTCAAATACAGGAGGATGGCAGAATAATTAACAAGTTAAAAATAGAGCGAGATCGTCGTAGGGAGCAGTATGATCTTTTTTCCGGGGTAAGAAATGTCAATTGGTTGAGAGTTTATGTTCCTTTGGGTAGTAAATTAATTAGTGCTAGTGGCTTTTCTTATCCGGACGAGGAGTATTTTAAAAAAAGTGAAGAGTATCTAGAAAAAAATGTTCTTTTGGAAAATACCGAAAATAAAGCTGAAATAGATTTAAAAAGTGGTCTTAGAATCTACCAAGAGTCTGGCAAAACTGTTTTTGCTAATTGGACAATGACTGATATTAATCAATTGTCGGTTATTGAAATAGAGTATGAGTTGCCAGGCAATATTTTCTTACAAGAAAAGTCTTATTCTTTTTTAGATAAATTATTTCCTGATCAAGAATATTTTTTTAAGCATTCTTTGTTGTGGCAAAAACAACCTGGAAGCGATAATTCTAGTTTTTATTTTTCATTACAAAATAAATCTTATTTTTCACCGGCTTGGATTTCTGATAAAATAGAGGAAGAAGATGATGTTTTGAAAAGGTCTGGAAAGTTAGACTTTGATAAATATTTTGCTATTATTTTAAAATAATTTATATAAATATATGAAAGAGGGAAAAGTAGAGTTTAAAAAACATAAAATATCAGGTAATGATAATGTTTTAAAGATTGAAAAGGAGATAAAAAAAGAAAAAAGAAGCGAAGAAGTGGACAGTGATTTGTTGGAAATTTATGCTGATGATGATGGTCAGATAAGTGATTTGAGTAAAATTAAAGTTAAAAAAAGAAGGTCTTTTATTGTTTCTTTGTTTTTTTCTTTGTTGTTGATTGCAGCCTTTTCTTTCTTGGCCTATGGTGCTTATAATTATTTAAACAACCAAAAGGGATCATCTTTTGTGTTAGATGTTAAAATAAGCGCTCCCTCAAAGATAGTTTTAGGAGAAGCGTTTTTTTATGAGATTGAATATAAGAATAATAGTAATCACAAGCTAGAAGATATTAATTTGAATTTTAATTATCCAGATAACTTTATTTATTTAGAATCATATCCGGATTCTAATTTTAACAATAATTCTTGGACAATTGATAATTTATTACCTGGGGCTAGTGGAAAAATAAAAATTAATGGTTTGATTATTAATAAGGAGGGTTTAAACAATCTTTTATCTGTTGATGCTGGTTATCAAATTTCTGGTTTTTCTTCTTATTTTAAAAAAGAATTTTTTTATTCAGTTTCAGTTAGCTCTATTCCTTTTTCTGTTAATTTAGATTTTTTTTCTACAGCTTTGGTCGGTGAGGAGTATGTTTTAAAGTTTTCATTGAAAGATTTTAAACCTTTAATTAATTCTGATATGTTCTTATCAATTTCATCTTCTGATAATATTGAATTTTATTTACCAGAAGAAGAATTTGGAGGTGATTCTGATAAAATATTACAAGTAGAACAGTCAGATAAAAACATTTTTAAAATTTCTTTTGAAGACAGGGAGGATAATTCTCTAATTGATTTTAATAATTTATCAGCTGATTCTTACGATTTTTATTTAAAATATAAAGTATTGGACAGGATAGACGATTTTGAGAAAATAATTTGGCAATTAAAGTATGCTAATGAGTCTAACCCTGATTTGGTTTTTTTAGATAAAGAATTTTCTTTATCTGTTATAAAAAGTGATCTTCATTTAAATTTAACCATTAATGAAAATTCATCTGATCAATCTATTAATTTCGGCCAAACATTAGATTATGTTATAAACTATGCCAATAAAGGTGATAAAAAGATGAAGGATTTAATAATAATGGCTGTGTTAGAAAGTGATTTTTTGGATTGGGAAAGTTTTAGTGATGTAAAAAATGGAAGAGTAAACAGGGGAACTATTAGTTGGACCTCCCAAGAGATATCTGAGTTGAAAGAACTTGACCCAGGGCAGGAAGGCTCTATTAATTTTTCAATTAATGTTTCTCCTTTTGTGGATGTTTCTTATGGCCAGGAGTTAAAATTAGAAAGCTATGCTCAGTTTACAATTGGAAATGTTGAAGAGTTGGGAGAAGATAAGTTTCGAGTTTCTGATAACAAGAGTAATGTTATATTAAGTTTAATTAACAGTAATTTTTCTGCTCAAGAAGAGTTGAGATATTTTGATGATAATAATATTCCTGTTGGTTCTGGGCCACTACCTCCTAAAGTTGGAGAAAAGTCTACTTTTAGAGCTTATTGGACTATTAAAAACTCTTTACATGAATTAAAGGATTTGCAAGCCGAGCTGTATTTACCCGAGTATGTTATTTGGGAGAACAAGTATGATGTTAGTGCTGGTGAAATTTATTATGATTTATCTGAAAATAAGGTTTCTTGGAGCTTGGGTCGTTTACCTTTAGGAATTGATGAAATAAAAATTAGCTTTGATATTTCTATAGCTCCTAGTGATTTTGAATATAATAAAATTATCATTTTATCGCCTGGTAGTAGTTTTAAAGCTTTTGATATTGAAACTAATTCTTGGATTGATCAAAAGACAGGCATAAAAACAACTAAACTAGAAGATGATCCAATTGCTGGTCTTAGTAGTGATGGACGAATAAAATAAAACAAAATGAAAAGAATACAAACAAAGCATGGAAATTTAAATTTACCTTTTTTTATGCCTGATGCCACTAGGGCTTTTCTTAAGACTTGTAGTAGCAATGATATATCTGCTTCTGGTATTGAGGCCATGGTCGTTAATACTTTTCATTTATATCTTCAACCAGGTCTTAAAATTATAAAAAAAGCTGGCGGTGTTCATAATTTTATGAATTGGCAAAAGCCATTGGTCTCTGATAGTGGTGGTTTCCAGATTTTTTCCCTTATACATAAAAATGAAAAAATGGGTAAAATTGACGATACCGGAGCTTCTTTTAAATCTCCACTTGATGGTTCTTCTCATTATATTAGTCCAGAAAAATCAATTCAAATTCAATTTGAATTAGGGACTGATTTTATGGTTTGTTTAGATGATTGTCCGCCCTATGCCTTTATTGAGAAGAATATAAAGTTATCAGTTGAGAGAACCTTGCAATGGGCTAGAAGATGTCGCATGGAGTATATAAAACAGATTAAGAAGAGAGGTTTAGATGAAAAAAGTAGACCAAAATTAATAGCTGTTATTCAAGGGGGTTTAGATTTTAAACTTAGAGAAAAATGTGCAAATGGCTTGCTTCAGATATCTCAAGAAAAGTTTTTAGGAGAAAATATTCCTTTTGCTGGCTATGGTTTTGGTGGTAGGCCAGTTGATGAGCAGGGAAATTTTTTATATGAGATATTAGACTATACTGCTAAACTTATTCCTGATGATAAATTAAAATTTGCTCTAGGAATTGGTTCGCCCTTGGATATTGTTCGTTGTTATAAAATGGGTTGGAACATGTTTGATTGTGTTATTCCAACCAGAGAGGGTCGTCATGGGAAGCTTTATCAGTTTATTAAAAATAAAGATATAAAAAATAAAAATTTTTATAGAGAAATTGGAGTTAAAAATAGTAAAAATTCTTTAAATTTTAGTAAAATAAATGAAACTTCAAAAATAAGCGATTTAAGAGAGTATTCTTTTGCTTATTTACATCATTTATTTAGATTAAATGAGTCTTTTGGTCATAGACTAGCTAGTTTGAATAATTTAGAATTTTATTCAAGTTTAATTAATGTTTTAAGGAGTAAATAATTAAGATTATTTTTTATAAATCTTATATCTTTTTAAAAGGCGGCTTTGCCGACTTTTTTGTTTGATTTAAGCAGTTTTTGTGCTATAATTATTTCATGAAAATAAAAAAAGAGCTAGAAATTGAAAAGACTTATTTGATTAAATATATTCCTGAAGATTTATTTAAATGTAAGTCTAGAGATATAGAAGACTTATACATACCTAAGAAAACAAAGCATTCTAGACTTAGAGTAAGAAAGAGTGGTGATTGTTTTGTTATTACTAAGAAACTACCAATAAAAGATAAAAATTCATCATTTCATTCTGAATTTAATTTAGAAATCACAAAACAAGAGTTTAATGCTTTGCGTAGTTCAAAATGTAATATTGTTAAAAAAACCAGATTTTACTATCCTTTTCAAAAAATGATAGCTGAGATAGATGTTTTTAGGGGGAAACATAAGGGTTTGGTTTTGGTTGATTTTGAATTTAAAAATAAAGGTGAATTGGCAAATTTTAAGATTCCAGATTTTTGTTTGGCAGATGTTACTGAAGAAGAATTTACGGCTGGTGGAGTCTTGTGTAAAAATTCTTTTTCTAAATTGTTGCCATATTTAAAAAAATTTAATTATAAGAAGGTATAAAATATTTTTTATGAAAAAAATTTTACTATACAATACTTTAAGTCGCAAAAAAGAAGAGTTTAAACCATTAAAAGCTGGTCATCTTTCTTTTTATTATTGTGGTCCTACTGTCTATTGGACTCAGCATATTGGTAATCTTAGGGGGTCTGTTTGCGCTGATTTAATACATAGAACTTTTAAGTATTTAAATTATGATGTTTCCATGACTAGAAATTATACGGATGTTGGTCATTTAACTTCTGATGAAGATAGTGGTGAAGACAAAATGGAAAAAACAGCCAAGAAAGAGAATCTTGACCCTAATCAAATTGCTGAAAAATACATTAAAATATATGAAGAAGATACTAGGAAAATAAATATTTTAGAGCCAAAATATAAGCCTAAAGCTACTGAAAATATTGAACAAATGATTGATTTAATTCAAATTTTGATGGCCAAGGGTTATGCTTATGCTACTGATTTAGCTATTTATTTTGATATTTCTAAATTTGAAAATTACACTTCCTTGTCTCGCCAGAAATTAGAAAAAAACAAGAGTGGTGCTGGTAGTGGTGATTTCTATGATATTAATAAAAGAAATTCAGCTGATTTTTCTTTATGGTTTTTTAGGGCTGGTGAACATAAAAATGCTTTACAATATTGGCCATCTCCATTTTTTTCTCCTTTAGTTGATAATGGTCAAGGGTTTCCTGGTTGGCATCTAGAGTGTTCGGCTATGATTAAGAGATATCTGGGTAATACAATAGATATTCATATGGGTGGCATTGAGCATGTTAGTGTTCATCATACCAATGAAATAGCTCAAAGTGAGGCTGCCAATGGAGTGAAGCTAGCTACTTATTGGTTGCACAATGAACATCTCTTGGTTAATAATGGTAAAATGTCCAAATCTCAAGGAACTAGCTATAGTTTAAATGAAATAGAAGAAAAAGGTTTTAAGCCTTTGGCTTTAAGATATTTTTTCCTGCAGTCTCATTATCGTTCTAAGCAAAATTTTACATTTGAGGCCTTGAAAGGTGCTCAAAAAGGATTAAGTAATATAGAGTCTAAAATTTTAAAATTAGGAGATGTGGTGGGTGAAGTTAATAATGATTTTAAAGAAAAATTTTTAGATTATTTATTGGACGATTTTAATTTGCCAAAATCTTTGGCTATTATACCTGAAGTTTTAAAATCAGATATAAGTAATCAAGATAAGTTAGCAACCATTTTAGATTTTGATCAAGTTTGGGGATTAAACTTAGAAGCAATTTTTAAAAAGCAAGAGAAGGAAATTATAGATGAAACAATTAGAGAAATTATCAAAAAAAGGGATGAGGCTAGAAGAAATAAAGATTTTATAAAGTCAGATGAGTTAAGAGATGAGCTTGAAAGTCTTGGCTACAAAGTAGAAGATTCTATTAATGGAACAAGTGTTTCTAAATTATGATTAATTTTTGGGAAAAAATACAAAAGAAAAAAAGAGGAAAGCCTATTTTAGCTTTAGCTCCGTTGGCCGGTTTTACTGACTCTGCTTTTAGATCTGTTTGTAGAGATTTTGGAGTTGATATTGTTTACAGTGAAATGGCTTCGGTTTCAGCTATTCATTATAAATCAGAAAAGACTTTAGAATTATTAAAGTTTTCTCAAAAAGAAAGACCATATATTGTTCAACTTTTTGGATCTGATAAAAACCATTTTGTTGAGGCTGTTAAAGTGATTGAAAAAAAAATTAAACCAGATGGTTTTGATATTAACTTTGGTTGTCCGGTCAAAAAAGTTTTAAAACAAGGAGCTGGAGCAAAATTAATGTCTAATTTAAAGTTGTCTCGAGAAATAATTGAAGCAGTTTTGTCTGTCACCAATAAACCTTTGTCGATTAAAGTTAGAACTCAATCTTTTTCTGTTGGTTTAATTGATTTTTTAAAAAATATAGAAGATTTGCCAATTTCGGCCTTAATGATTCACGGAAGAACTCTTAAGCAATTATTTTCCGGACCAATAGATTTAAAAATTATCAAAGAAAGTAAAAAATATTTTAATGGTGTTGTTTTAGCTAATGGTGGTATAAACAATTATTTAGATATTGAAAAAATTATTCAAAAAACTGGAGTTGATGGAGTTGGTATTGGTCGTGGAGCGTTAGGTTCTCCCTGGATTTTTTCTGATAAATTTAAAAATTTATCTAAAAACGATAAGAGAAGATTAGCCCAAAAAACAGCTTTAGAACATTTAAGCTTGCATTTTAAAAACAAGGGGGAGTTAGGTTTGGGGGAGTTTAAAGGTCATTTGGCTTGGTATTTTAAAGATTTTGCTGGTGCTTCCAAGCTGAGAACTGAAATGATGAAAGCTAAAAATTTTTCAGAAATAAAAAAAATATTAATTCTTGATAAATAAATATAAAATATAAAAATTATATTCAACACTATTATTTTGATTATAAAAAGTTTAAATAATATTGTTATAAAATAAATGTTTAAAATATTAAAAAAATTTTCCTTGTTTTTGTTCTTGTTGTTTATTTCAATTTTTTTCTTTTCTGAAGTTGAAGCTTCTAGTTTAGCTTCTCGTTTGTCAGGTAGGATTTTGCTTCAAGTAGAGAGCAAGGGTGAAGCTTATTATGTTAATTCAGGAGATTTAAAAAAATATTATCTAGGAAGACCTGATGATGCCTTTGTTATTATGCGCTCTTTTGGTTTGGGAGCGACTAATATTGATATTAATAATTTTCTAAAGAATGGAGCTAGGGCTAATTTGTCTGGCAAAATACTTCTTCAGGTTCAAGATAAAGGGCAGGCTTATTATGTAAATCCCTTAAATTTGCGTCTTTATTATTTGGGTCGACCAGCGGATGCTTTTGCGGTAATGAGACAATTAGGCCTGGGAATTAAAAATTCCGATTTGAATCAAATTGTATCAGGTTTTTTAGGGGCAAATAATAGTGGTAATTCCGGGACAACAATTAACCCCGGGGAGAAATTGGTTTTATTTAGTTGGAAATATAAAAATAAGCAATATTCCTTGGAACAAGTTTTTTCTGATAGTCTTTATAATTCTTATAAAAACTCTGATAAAAATTATTATTATCCAGCCAACAATCCTCCAGAAAATTTGAGAGAGGAGTATTATAATATATTTTTAACTCAAAAGAGCGGTGATGACTCTATTGATAAATTAATAACTGATTTAAAGAAAATTGCTAATCAAGAGGGGTTTAACGATGATCAGTTCGTGGAGTTTGTTATGGCTTTAATTCAATATTTACCCTATGATTTTTCCAAAAAACCAACTGATCCACAAAATTTTCCTTATGAAACTTTGTATACCGGAACTGGTATTTGTTCAGATACAACTTTTTTATCTGTTTTAATATTGAGAAAACTAGGATATGGAGCGGCTGTTTTTGATTATCCCGAGGTCAAGCACTCAGCAGCGGCTGTCGCCTGTTCTCAGAACTCTTCTTATAATTCTGGCTATTGTTTTATAGAAACTACTAATTATTTTCCAGTAGGAGTATTTCCGTCAAGCATTGGAACTGGACAAGCAGAAGGTTCTGGAACTAATTGGAGTACTCTTTTTAGTGGTACTAGTCTGGGGGATGTCGAGATTTTACAAAAGAGCAATGGTAAATATTATGGTGGCATGACTAATACTATTAATACCGTAAATTCAATAGTAAAAATGCAACAAAATTTAATTGAAAAGGGAAATGAGCTTAAAAGTTTGCAAGATCAATTAAATCAAGTAAAGTCTCAATTAGATCAAATATCAGTTCAAGCTGAAACCTATAAACAAGCTAGTGATTGGACTAATTATAATTTAAAAGTTGAAGAATATAATATTAAGGTTAATGAGTATAACGCAATTTTAAACAATTATCGTTTGAAATTAGATGTTTATAATTTTGATGTAGTTTTGTTTAATCAGACAGTTAAGGATTTTTATCAGAATTAAAGGACAATGAATAAGTTCACTCACATATTGGACTGCGAAGCAGGACAAAATGTATGCAAATAGGATTTAAGTATCACAATTGTAAAGGATTTGGTAATCTGTACAATTATGCAATTAAACATAATTATATGAT